>JAABUL010000260.1_pt1 | contig 113807 bp, 122 predicted proteins | sample 5559151 | NCBI WGS metagenome assembly JAABUL01 (sample SAMN10711876, study PRJNA513368) | rock metagenome | isolation source: Antarctica rocks | place: Antarctica: Victoria Land, Pudding Butte sud | reverse complement strand
CCGTCCATGCAGGACATCAAGTCCCGCGCGCCAGTTCTCGATCTCCTCGACTGTCGTCATGGTACCCTCCTGTGACGTCGTACCGGAGGGTACCAGGTTCATGCCCTATCTGTCGCTGTAGTACTAGAGGCCCATGGCCTGCCTGAGTCCCGCCTCAAACTGTGCCATGTCGGTCGCTTGAAGTTGGCCAACCCTTCGCAAAATGATGCTGGCCTCGACAGTCACCAGTTTCGTTTGCACAATTGATGGTGCGTCCAGACCAGCGTCTTGCCAGTCAGCAATGGGCCAATCTCCGATGTGGGGCATGGGGCGCGGATTCCCAGTTACCGAAGCAATCATGACGTCGGGACAATTCTGGTTGTATTGGTCGGTCGAAATGACAACGGCAGGGCGGGATTTACTCCCGCCCTGATTGGTGAAGGGAAACTTCACCAACACGACATCCCCTCTGCTATAGGTCGTCATACCGCCTGTCCGTATCGGAATCCCAGTCACGAGCAAAGCTTGATCTGGATACTTGAGCCCACTCGTTGGTTGTCGGCTCATCACCTCCGGCTGTACCGACCGTGACTGCGGCGTTGATAACGATCTGCGTCCCACCCTGTCTGTGGACCTGCCTCGGCGTAATGACTCCTGGCTCTGCTATCTCGATCATGGGTGCCTTCCTTTCTGCCCAGTAGCGATGTTTGTCAGATAGATGGGGACGACGCCCAGTTCGAGGTCGTCAACGAGGATGTGAAATGCGTAGTCCCCTGCATGCGGAAAGACGAGGAGGAGGAAGTTTAAGGCTAGTCCGACGCCTACCGGCCTATGCCGGAACTGCGGATTCACCTGTGGAGAGAATTTAGAGCTGATTTCGGGATGTATTTGATCACCAGCTGAGTTCAGCAGCTCGATCCTCAACCGGTGCTCGTGGCCGCACTCGGTTGGTTGGGCGATAATCTTGACCACCAGGGTAAGGGAAGGGTGAGTAACGGGGAATGCTTGGGCGCCGAACGTATCGAAGTCTCCGCCCAGCACCCACAAGCGTCCGTCGATGGGCGTGAACTGAGCGGAGTCAGCAACGAAAGCATACGACAGCCTCATGAGGGGTAAGCCCCTTTCGTCGCCATTATGACATCCCGTGAACGTCCCTTACCCCTCTCCCACCACTCCCATGAAGAGCTTCTGCGCATCCTCCGGCGTCACCAGGTCCAGGTTGCGCATGATCTGGAGCCCACGGGCCATGGAGAAGGCGGCTTCGCCCTTGAGCGCGGCATCTTCGGGCTGCAGCGGCGGGAACCGAATCTCATAGGTGAGATCGACGGTGCGCGGGATGCGACCGGCACTCTGGCCCTCGACAATGACGCGGTCCAGGATGTGGCGGAGCAGGTACCCCAGGAAGTCCTGACGGCGCTGATACTTCTTGACTACCGGCAGTCCCATCTCGGCGGCAGTGGCGCGGTTCACGTCGCCGCCCTCTGAGAGATAGTGCTCCGGCAGGCCGGCGCCCATGGCCACCATCAGTTTGATCGCGTGGCCGTCCTCGGCAACGTCGCCGGCATCAATCTTGGGCTGAACTGCGCTCCACTGCTCGGACTCGTTGTGGACCAGCACCGAGCCCGGCTCGGGCGGTCGCGCGTACTCCATCATCTTCTGCTCGATGGTCTTGCGGTCGGCGCCCGCCAGCTGGACGTCCCACAGAAACGCCGCTTTGTACTTGTTGATTCGCACCCGGTCGATCAGCCAATCCTTGTAGCGGCGCAGCCAGGGGAGCAGCGTGGCGAGATCGCTCTTGCCGCGTTTGGCGTTGCTGACCTTGTTGATCGCGAAGTGCATCACCTGATCGGGCACCGAGAACCAGACGCCGTCCTCGAACTGCTGGCCGGCCGGCATCGACATCGCGGGTGGCGCCCCCCCGGTGATATCCACGGCCACCTGATTGACCGGCCGCCTGTGTACGCGCCGCACGCGTTCGATATTCTCCGGGTCGCACTCGATCTGATCGATCAGCGACGGGTCAATCATGCCAATCTTCACCTGACCGGAGTAGTGATTGACGAAAAAGCGGATGAACAGCTCGCCATAGAGGGACAGTTCGGTGGCCAGGTCATACTGCCGCAGATTCATCCGGTTATCCGGGTCGTTCCAGAAGGCGTCGATGGCCTGCTGGATGCGGGGATGCTTGGCGACCACGTGCAGGCCATCGCCCAGCACGAAGTTGACGCCCATCTCCACGATGGCGTTTGCCATGGGGTTGGCGTTGTAGGCCTCGTAGACCTGATTGTGCAGGTCGAGATAGGTGGATGGAAGGACATCCTTCTGCGCCCAGTTATCGGTCAGGCGACGCCAGTAGCGGTCCTCCTCGCTGCCCGCGCTGTTCAGCCGTCCCCAGAACCAGTCTTCCTGGCTGGCCTCGGTGAGGCGGATATCATCCTGTGTTTGAGCCTGGTTGTCCGGAGACTTTCGACGAAAGGGATGTGGCATGGCTCCTCACTTATGGGTGGGTGGTACCTTCACCGTAAGCGGGATTGGGGGAAAGTCAAGCGGGAGGACGCCCGCCCTTTGGCGTGCTCGGGTTGTGAGGTTAGTATCCTACCCCGTTGCCACGTTCCAGGTAGGTCGCACCCGTCGCATAGTCGATCTCTACTCGGAACAGCTTGAGCACGTTGCCACCCAGCGCTCCCACCGCCGGTCCTGCCATCATGCGAGCCGAGAACTCCTCGAACCGTCCGCCCACGGGCCGCGCCACCATCCACACATCCTCGATCTGGAACGGGCCGATGCTGATCCGAGGCACATGGACCATCACCGCTCCCTCATCAAGGTCCCGCCGACCCTTCCGCGCCGTCCCCTGTGCTCCGCGGACATAGTCCCACTCCGGATGCTTCTCCCGCCATCGTTCCAGGCGTCGCGGGGAGATCATGGTGCAGCCCGCTCCCGTGTCCAGCAACATACCATGGGTCTGCCCCTCGACCCCGATCTCAATCCGCGCAAACTTCGTCTGATGGTGGATCGGCGTCGGGAGCCGTACACCGCGTGGAGCAGCGCGCACCACGTCGAGAGTGAAACGGCGCTGTGGGAAGTCGAAAATAACGCGATTCCGGGAGAGGAGCCGTCCGGAGATCATGTTACCAGAACCTTGCTCGCCTCCCTCACGAATCACAAAGGTGGGCCCATCCAGATCCAGCGCGTGGCCGGCCAGCGTGATGACCGGCATCTTCACTGCCTCGAGATGCAGTCCCCATTCCTCGACGATCTCGGCGCGGTTCAAGGGAATACCCGCCTGGCGAGCGAGCGATTCGGTGAGGAGCAAGCCACCTCCTCCCGTGTCTACCAGAAACCGTTGCGTTGCAGTGCCATCGGGTCCTACGACGCTTAGGTCCAGAGACGGGCGATCATGGTCGAGATGGAGTGGAGCGACGACGGGACGAGTAGTCATCGATTTATAGTAGAGCGTGTGATTCATTGATGTGCCACGGTCTCGTGCCATCATCCGCCGGACGCTGGACTTCATGAGGGAGTATGCAGGTCTTTGCCAGCGTACTCCTCTGCCGCGATCACGCTGTTCTGCTCGGCGAGCGCTCGGCGAATCGCGCCTACTTTCCCCCCTGTGAATGTCTCCTGCCCCTAGCCCGCCCAGTCCGGCGCCAGGATGGCCATGAGCAGGGTATCGTGCGGCATGCCCTCCCACCACAGCGCGTCGCGCATTCGGCCCTCGTGCTGGAACCCAACCTTTTCGTAGACATGGATGGCGCGTGAATTAAACGCGAAGACCTCCAGGGCGACGCGATGCAACTGGAGCGGCCCGAACGCATGTGCGAGTACCAGCCGCAGTGCCTCCGTACCAAGGCCGCGTCCGCGGGCGCCTGAGGAGAGGTCGATGCGCAAGCCGGCCGACCGGTTCGGCTCGTCATGGTCGTTCAGGACGATCTCGCCGCAAAAGGCGCCGTCGATCGGATCGGTGATGGCGAGGGTGATGCGGTCGGTCTGCGTGGCGCGGGAGGCGCAGTAGGTGGCGATCTCCTGGTAGGTGAAGGTGCGGTGCGTGCCGGTGAGGCGACGCGACTCGGGGTCTTGCAGGTCTCTCCACAGGTCGTCGGTGTCCCGTGGCCCGAGCGGGCGCAGGACGATCCGCTCCCCGCGCAAGGTTGGGCTGGTCCACGTCGTTGCCACGCGTTCGCCCCTCCTCTTTTTAGGTTTCCATCATCATAACGCAGTTGAGGCAACTGCATGTCTCCTCTGCATCAGGGCAGGGCAGGCGTGGCTTCGACGGGCGAGACGCCGATCTCACTGGGGCAGGGTGCGATGGCGCCGCTGTCGGTCACAACCGGGAGGCTGTCGTTTGGCGGGGTAATCAACAGATAGGGCACAGTGCGACAGGGTTGATCGCCGGTCTGAATGTGCGTGTACTCTAGCGCAAAGTACGCGTCATGTCGCGGATCGAGTACTACCCAGCGTTCAGGAGTCGTGCTGGAGATGATATACCCGCCGCGCCCGACCTGCCTCGGCAGTGAGTGGAAGTTTCGGTCCAGCAGTTCGACGCCGGGGAAACCCTGAAGACTACAGGGATCGCTCCACAAATCGCGGATCCGGTACCACCGGCCGATGTGACCGAGTGCAGCGCCAAGACCCCGGTTGATTGGCACGATTTGCACCTGGATGTTGGGGCAATGATGGATGCGAGGAGAGGGAGCAGCCTTGACAGTGGCACCGTGGTGGATGAGGAGTACGATGCCCATGAACGCGGCGAAGACCGTCGCTGTAATCGCGCCCCTGATCGACGATCTATTCATGCTTGCTCCTTGCTCCGGCAACAGCCGGTGTCTACACCCGTTATAATGCGCGGTTCCTCGGATTTGTTACAGTCGCGCTTCCCCCAATTTGAAGACCGGCTACGCACGGGGCATGGAACGAGGTGTTACGTGGACGTGCGCGTCCGCGTTGTGATAACTATCAGATCTCCTTTGGGAGCCACCATGGAATCGATCCTTCTCGCCCCATCACTCCTTTCGCTGCTGCCCCAGCCCAGCGCGCGCGTTCCTCACCCTGTCCATGACCCCATTGCACCCCCGGGTCGGACAGACTCTCACGGTGAGGGTCACCACGCCGGTACCACGCTACTGCGGGATAGCTATTGACTCCATCGACGCGTCCGGCCTCTCGCATGGAGTGCTGAGTTCGGGAGACTTCCGTGCCCGGCATCCGTCCACGACCTGGACAGTTCGCTACACACTCTGTACGGTATGGGCCCGAGCACTGATGACAGGCCTGTGTTGGCGCGGATCGTCGGACTGCTGAGGTGCGGATTGTGCCCCGCAAGCGCCGCCGAGAGAGGTCGAAGAAGGAACCCATCTCAATAACGGTCGAAGTCGTTCCTTCAGTCGATCGTGGCCGGTCACTGAAATGGTGGGAACGTGTCCGTCCGCCCACAGACCCATGTAGGAGAGACTCTCAACGTGAGAATCACCACGCCTCAAGGCTGTTACCAAAGGCCCAGCGCCTGCGTTCTAACCGGTAAGTAGACCGTGTATAAGGAAGTACCGGCATGAAACCGTATCGAACACTGATAGCTCTGGTGGTCGTCCTTGGGGCCATGGCTCTCCCATGGCAGGGCGCAACATCCGCGGCCACCATCCGGGAGACGGCCCATCACCTCGTGCCTCTGTATGTTGCCTCCATTCCGCTGTCTCTAGCCGGCTTCACTGTCCCGGCCAGTAATGTGGCCTCCGCTGGTCCCGTCCTGGATGAGCATCATGTGGTCTATGGAGTGGCTTCGCCCCGTATGCACGCCCCTACCTGTGTAAGTTGCGGCGATACGCCGTTCACCGGGTTCCACATGCAGATCTATATACGGCTCTTCCAGTCCGGCTCGGGCGGGATTGTGGTGTCTCAGCCGCGGCTGCTCTTTACCGGCCCGCGCGGTGCGCAGGTGGCGCTGCAGTCCTTCCATCACGGCTGGCTGATCTATGAGACATATCTGGTGGGAGATCGGTGGGCTCTCTTTGCTCGCAACGTGGTAAGCGGCCGGCAAATCCTCCTGGATTCACCTCGCCGGGAGGGGGCGCCCAGCCGCCTCTTGCTTGCTGGCAGCGACGGCAGCACGGTGGTGTGGCAAAGCTGGACCCCGATAGGCGGCAAGACGGTGTCGGTAATCCGATCGTATGCATTGATCACTGGACAGCGACGACTGCTGCTCTCGGACGGAACCGGGCAGGACTACTTCTACAGCGATCCCCAAGTATCGGGCGACCGGCTGGTCTACGCGCGTGAGTTTCCAGACGGCACGGCACAGCTCTTCCTGGAGATCATGGCGACCGGGCGGACACGGGCGTTAACATCGCTCCACCAGACAAACCGCGAAGCGGCCATTTCGGGCAATGTTGTGGTGTGGGTACACGGCAGGCAGAACATTGGACACACCCACGGGTTAGTGGTCCTGAATCTGGCCAACGGTCACCGCCTGGCTCTGCCGCATTCTCCCGCCCAACTTCCGCGGATCGCGGCCGGACGATACGTCGTCTTCGGGACGGTCGATCGACGCACCAGCGTGCAGGCCTATGACACGCGCACCGGCCAGAGGCGCACGCTGACTGCTGGAAGGCCGTTGGTGGGACCAGGGAGCAGCAATGGGCAGATGGAGGCCGGCGGCCACGTCGTTCTCTACTCGCTTCTTACCGTCTGCGGCGGCGTGAGTTTCCCCTGCCCCGAACGCTTCGTTCTGGTCGCGCTGCCGTGAGATAGTCCGCGTCGACTAAACCGCGCTGGGAGGCGCTGCGTAGTACCTGGTAGGCGCCGCCGCCGCCGAAAGGAGTCGCTTGCCTTTCGCGGCGTGCGGCGTCATAACGAACCGGACGCCTTCCCTGACTGGCGTCCGGTCGTGTATTGGGGAACGCACCAGACCTCCGTGTACCGTACAAGCATGGATAGGGACCGGCTTGAATTGACTGCCGATGAGATGCGGACGCTGGGCTATCAGGTGATCGATCTGCTCGTCGACCACTTCGACACCGTGCGCGACCAGCCGGTGACCAGCCACGCTCAGCGACGCGACCTCGAGCAGCTCCTGCGTGAGCCGCCGCCACGGCAGGGCTCCGATCCGGCGGAGGTGCTGGAGCAGCTCTCGAACGACGTCTTTTCGCATATCGCCCATCTCATCCATCCGCGGTTCTTTGCCTTCGTGCCCAGCCCCAGCAACTTCGTCAGCGTCATGGCCGATTGCCTGGCCGCCGGTTACAACATCTTCAATGGCTCCTGGCTGGTGGCCTCTGGGCCGGCCCAGATTGAGCTAGTCACCGTCGACTGGCTGCGACAGATGTGTGGTCTCCCCGACACCGCCGGCGGGCTCTTTGTCTCAGGCGGCACGGCGGCCAACCTCACTGCTCTGGCCGTGGCGCGCCATGTCCGGCTGGGAGATCGAACCGCCGGCGCGGTGGTGTACTACTCGGATCAAACCCATGCCGTGGTGGATCGCAGCCTGCACCTGCTGGGCTTCTCGTCACAGCAGAGTCGTCTGCTGCCCGCTGGCGAGAGCTACCGTCTTCCGCTCCCTGAGCTGCACGCTGCCATCCGGGAGGATCGTGCCGCGGGTCGAATCCCCTTTGCGGTGGTCGCCAACGCCGGCACCACCAATAGCGGCGCGGTCGACCCGCTACCGCAGCTCGCCCAGCTCTGCCGGGAGCAGGGATTGTGGCTTCACGCGGATGCCGCCTATGGCGGACCAGCCATGCTGACCGAGCGCGGCCGGGCTGCGCTGCAGGGGTTGCACCTGGTCGACTCCCTGAGCCTCGATCCACACAAATGGCTGTTTCAGCCGTTCGAAAGCGGCTGCGTGCTGCTTCGCGACGGCAGCTTGCTGCCCGATACCTTCGCCATGCATCCAGAGGTGCTGCGCGATGTCGATCGAGGGAACGAAGAGGTGAACTTTCGGGACTATGGCATCCAGCTCACTCGCAGCTTCAAGGCGCTCAAACTCTGGATGTCGCTCAAGGTGTTTGGGCTGGATGCCTTCGAGCGGGCCATCGCGCGGGGCATTGAGCTGGCCGAAACAGCCGAACAGATCCTACGCGAGTCCGCCGCCTGGGAGATAGTTACCCCGGCCCAACTGGGCGTCATCACCTTTCGCTACACCGCACATGACCTGTCCGCGCCGGACGGGGACACGCTCAACCGCCAGATAGTCGACGCCATGATCGAGGACGGCCTGGCCCTCATCAGTTCGACCGTCTTGAGCGGGCGCCTGGTACTGCGCCTCTGCACCATCAACCCCCGCACCACGTCCGCCGGTCTTCGCCAGACGATCAACCATCTGGAAGTCATGGGTGCGGACCTCAAGAGAAAATTCACCTAACCCCCGTTGCCGATGAAGACGCCGGCGGCGAAGACCAGCGCCCCGCCGACCACCACCTGCAGGATGCTCATGAAGAAGTTCATGCTGAAGAACTTGTAGCGAATAAACGCGATCGCAATCAACTCGATGCCCACCACCAAATAGGCCAGCGTCAGGGCGGTGTGCAGGCTGGCCAGAAGAAAGGGAAGCGTGTGGCCCGCGCCGCCGATAAAGGTCATCGCGCCGGTGATGGCGCCACGCTTGACCGGGGTGCCTCGGCCCGTGAGTTCCCCCGTATCAGAGAGCGCCTCGGAAAAGGCCATGCTGATGCCGGCGCCAACCGCCGCTGCCATGCCGACCAGAAAGGTGGTGTGCGCATTGTGCGCGGCAAAGGCGGTGGCAAACAGCGGGGCCAGCGTCGACACCGAGCCGTCCATCAGGCCCGCCAGTCCCGGTTGCACTATCTTTAATACAAATTGCTGTTCTTTGGTATGACCTTCGATCGACGCGGCCGGATTCTGGTCCTCTGCCGCTATCTCTGAACGTGCTTCCGCCATGCTCGCTCCTTCGTGCCGCCGCCGCACTCGCTACTGTCGATTTGCAGGAAGCGGGCCGTCCGGTGGAGGGAACCGGCAGGACCCGCAGTAGCCAAGAAATGTCTGTGTCTGACTGACGATCTGAAAGTCGGGAACGATGGGAAGCTGTTGAGGCGTCGACCAGACAACATCCGCAATGGCGCCGCACGAGAGACACACGACCTCAGCGTGTGGAGTCGTGGTGGTGTCAAAGTGGCTGGTACCGTCGACGTCGAAGCGGCGCAATTCACCCAGGGCAACCAGTTCATTGAGCGTCTTGTACACCGTGGTCAACGACACCATCGGCATCGATTCGCACACCTGAGCGTGAATGGCCTCAGCCGTGGGGTGAGTCTGGTCCCGCTCCAGCGCTCTGTAAATCATGAGCCGCTGAGGCGTGACTTTCCCGCCGCGCTCGCGGATAGACTGCACTAACTTGTCAATCGAGTTCATCGCTAATCAATAATCATTTCTAACTACCGTTCATTATAGTGAAATGTTGATTGTCCGAACAACAGCAAAAAGGGGAGAGCGCTGCTGGCGCTCTCCCCCTCGAACCTGTCGTGACTAGGCGGTACCCAGGCCATTGACGATGTCCTGGAAGAGGTCTTGCAGATACGGACCGATCAGGATGATGATGGCAATCGCCACGATCGAAATGAGGGCGGCGAGTAATGCATACTCAACCATGTCCTGTCCCTCTTCGCGCTCGTTCAATCGATTGAGTAGGGCGTGTAACTTAGATTGTGCTGCCAGATAGAGCACCATATTCATATGCTCTTGTTCAATTGAACCGATTCGCGACCAAATCGGCGGTTTCTTCAGTCGTAGTAAACCACCTTGACGAGAAGCGGGGAACAGGCACAGGTCACCCCCGACAAAGGACCTTGGCCCCTCTGGATACACGCGCGGAAGATGGGGACTACGGTAGAGGGAGCGCCCGTTGCGCCACTTGCCCCGCCTCGGTTGTAGACTGACTACACAGAGCCATGTAACGACCAGGAGGAACACCATGCCAGAGGTTGAGGTCCCCGAGTGGTTCAATGCCGCATCGTACTTTGTCGATCGCAATCTGGCGGAGGGACGGAGCGGCAATGTCGCCATCCTCTATCAGAATCAGGAACTCACCTACCGGCAGGTAGCGGAGAATGCGAACCGCACCGGCCATGCTCTGCGCGAGTTGGGCCTGCAGATGGAGCAACGCGTGCTGCTCCTGCTACTGGACTGTCCACAATTGGTCTACTGTTTCTTCGGGGCCATGAAGATCGGCGCCGTGCCGGTCCCGGTGAACACCCTGTTAAAGGCTCAGGATTACCGCTATCTGCTGAACGATAGCCGGGCCCGGGTGCTGGTCGTGAGCCAGGAACTCTATGCCACGGTCGAGCCCATCCTGGCCGAGCTGGATTACCTGCCGCAGGTGGTGGTGGTGGGGCGGGTGGAGGGCCGCCCCTCGTTCGACGATCTGATCGGCGGCCAGCCCGGCGAGCTGGACGCGATACGTACTCACCGGGACGACGTCGCCTTCTGGCTGTACACCTCCGGCACTACCGGCCTGTCGCGCGCCGCGGTTCACCTGCACCACGACATGGTGCATTGCTTCGAGCTGTACGCGCGAGGCATTCTGGACATCGGGGAAAGCGACCGTACCTATTCCGTCGCCAAGCTGTTTTTTGCCTATGGACTGGGAAACGCGCTCTACTGTCCCTTTGGGGTCGGCGCCACCACCATCCTCTTCCCCGGCCGGCCCCAGCCGGACGCGGTCTTTGAGGTGGTCAACCGCTATCGTCCCACGCTCTTTTTTGCCGTGCCCACTGCCTATGCCGGCATGCTCCACGCCGCCGAACGGGGTGCGCCGATCGATATGTCGTCCGTTCGTCTGGCGGTCTCCGCCGGCGAGTCGCTACCGGCCAGCATCTATCAGCGCTGGTTGGAGCGCTTTGGCGTTGAGATCCTGGACGGCATCGGCTCGACCGAAATACTCCATATCTTTGTCTCAAACCGCCCGGGCCAGGTCCGGCCTGGCTCGACCGGAAAAGTGGTGCCCGGCTACGAGGCGAAGCTGGTGGACGACGACGGCCAGCCGGTCCCAACCGGCGAGGCGGGGAATCTGACGGTACGCGGGGATAGTATCTGTGCCTATTACTGGAACCAGCACGACGCTACCCGCCGCGCCATCCAGGGGGAGTGGATGCGCACCGGCGACAAGTATCACCTGGATCAGGACGGCTATTTCTGGTACGACGGCCGCGCCGACGACATGCTCAAGGTTGGCGGCATCTGGGTCTCGCCGGCCGAGGTGGAGAACGTGATCGTGGAGCACCCCAGCGTCCTGGAGTGCGCCGTGATCGGCGCCGAGGACGCCGACCGGCTGGTCAAGCCCAAGGCGTTCGTGGTGCTGAAGGACGGCACGGGTGCCGGCGATGAGCTGACCGGGGATATCCAGTCCTTCGTCAAGGGACGGATCGCACCGTACAAATATCCGCGCTGGATCGAGTTCGTGGAAGAGCTGCCCAAGACGGCGACCGGCAAGATCCAGCGCTTCAAGCTGCGCCAGGAGGTGGGCGAGACGGCGTGAGCAAGCTGACCTCCCTCTCCGAGGCGATCGAGCGACTGGTTCCGGATGGCGCCTCGCTGGTGATGAGTGCCGCCTTGGAGGCAGCTATCCCCTTTGCCGCCGGCGCCGAACTTATTCGCCGGCAGCGGCGCGATCTGACCGTGATCGCGCCCATCTCCGACCTCCTCTTCGATCAGCTGATCGGCGCCGGCTGCGTCGCTCGGGTCCAGGCCGCCTGGGTCGGCAACGTCAGCGCCGGGTTGGGCCACAACTTCCGGCGCGCCGCCGAGCAGCACATCCCCCACCCGATCGTGGTGGAGGAGCATAGCAACTTCTCTATTAGCCTGGCGCTGCTGGCCGGCGCCATGGGCACGCCCTACCTGCCCACCAGGTCGCTGCTGGGCACGGATATCCTGCGCCACAATCCTTCCTTCCAGACCGAGACCGACCCGTTCGGGACGGAGCCGCTGGTGTTGGTACCGGCGCTGCAGCCGGACGTGGCCATCCTGCACGTGCAGCGCGCCGATGAGACGGGCGGCGCTCACGCCTGGGGCAATCTGGGCGTGAGCCGGGAAGCGATCATGGCGGCCCGGCACACCATCCTGACCGCCGAGGAGATCGTGCCGGTCGATGTCATCCGCAGCGACCCCAACCGCGTCCTGGGCCCACCCACCAAAGTAGCGGCGGTGGTTCACCAGCCCGGCGGCGCGCATCCCGCCCCGGTCCAGGGCTACTACAACCGCGATCACGAATTCTTCCACCAGTACCACCGTGCCACCCGCACTCCTGAAGGGTGGGAGGCCTGGCTGCACGAGTGGATCCTGGACGTGCCGAACCGCGCCGCCTATCTGGCCAAATTGGGCGCCGACCGCTGGAACGCGCTGCAACCCCGCGAGCACCGCTATGCCGCTGCGGTCGACTACGGGTACTGAGCTATGCCTGAAAACTCAGCGCGAGCCGGCGTGGCGGAAGCATCCACCATCTCCACCGGGCAAGCTGTAATACACCCGTCGGGACCATAGTCACGCTTTTCACCCAGGCAAAAGCCTCCTATCTCACGGTCACCCCACAATTGGGCCTTCCGGCTCTAGGCAGGCCCTCTTTACTGCGATACACTCGGGCCAGTCGAGCAATGAGAGGTGATTCCATGGTGGCTGCCGTCCTCAAGCCTGCACTTCCGGAGCAGGCGCCCCCTCCGCCAGCCGCCGGCCGGGTCGTGCCGTCCCGCTACCAGGTCAGATTGATCGTGGTACTCGGGGCCATCTTCCTGGTGGCTCTGGTGCCCAAATTGGATACCGATCTGTGGTGGCACCTGAAGGACGGCGCCTACATTGCCTCCCACCATGCGGTGCCAACCAGCGACTACCTGTCGTTTACCTTTGCCGGCCATGCCTGGACCGATCACGAGTGGCTGGCCGATCTCTTCCTCTATGGGTGCTACCGGCTGGCTGGACTGTGGGGCACGATCATCGCCTTCGCCGCCATCATCTGTGCCACCTTTGGCCTGGTCTACGCCCGGATGTCGCGTGCCGGCGTCAACCGCATGCTGGCGCTCTTCGTGCTCTCCGCGGCCTTCGTGGCCTCCTCGGCCACCTGGGGCGTCCGTCCCCAGATGCTGACCCTCTTCTTCCTGGCGGTGTACGCCCTGACGCTGGAGCGCTGGCTGGCCACGCGCGACCGCCGCCTTCTGGCCGTGTTTCCGGCCGTGATGATTCTGTGGGCCAATCTGCACGGCGGCTGGGTACTGGGCCTGGCCGTGCTGGTTCTCGCCCTGGTGGGCGAGTGGCTCAACCACGCCAACCGGCACGATAGCGCGCTCTCCCGCGGTGACCTGCGTGCCCTGGGGGTGACTATCGTGCTGACCCTGCTGGCGACGCTGCTCAACCCGGCCGGTCTGCGCGAGGTGCTCTATCCGCTGGTCTGGATTTTCCCCTCGGCGTACTCCAACGTGCTGAACGAGTGGGTCTCCTCCGACTTCCACCAGCCGGTAACCATGGTCTTCGAGGGGATTTCGACACGCGCCTGCTCAATGCATACCTGACCGTCTCCGCGGTAGGGCCCGGCTGGCAGGACGTGCTGCGCCACTATCGCGTGCAGAACGTACTGGTCCAATCGGGTGCGCCCCTGGGCCAGGCCCTCGCCGGCAATAGCAGCTGGCGGTTGATGTATCGCGATCCAGTTGCCGCGCTCTACACAGTGAAGTGATGTTGCCCAGCCGTAGCGTGCGGACGGTTGATCGCGATGTCCCTGGGCACTACCGGGGACCGCGTCTCGGATGGGGAGGGATTCTACGGAGACTGTAGGCCAATACGGTTGACTTCAACGGCTCTCAAGCCGACGTACGCCACGCCGCCTTTGCCCCCCCATGACGGGGTATCTCGACCGGCTGGAACCCTGGTGCCGTCTACGTCCGGTAGCCCGGCCGTCCTGGCCGGACTGGCCCGCGGGCCAGCATTGATGGTTGCGTGCGAGGCCTGTCCCCATCGTTACAGGGCTGGAAAGGCAGCCCTGCGGCGCCGGAGAGTCTAGCTCCGTTTCTGATGCCGGTGCACGACGGATACTGGCGTGTACCGGCTTGGCGGCGTATCCGCGATTCTCTTCAGTCATCCGTCTTGGGCTGTAGTCAGCCTCCCCGTCTCAGGTATGTATAAAGGAGGAGCAATGGCGTGGGTGGGACCCCGGACCAAGCGATGGTAGTAGGAGGGAACAGTGGCGACATTGAGCGAGAAGGATCGCGACAACTTGCCGGATAGTGCGTTTGCCTTTCCCAAGGAGCGCAAGGAGCCTCTGGTGGACGCGTCGCACGTGCGGAATGCGGTGGCCCGATTCGATCAGGTCGAGGGGGTGACCAACGCCGAACGTGACGCCGCCTGGAAACGGATCCGGCGGGCCGCCACCAAACACGGCGTGGAGATCGAGGAACGCGGCTGGAAGGCGCTGTTCAAGAACAAGGGGAAGTCGGTTCCCAAGTAAAGAGTTCCAAGTCAGAGACGGCTCGTCACCGCGTGGCGATCAAGACTCAGGCGCTGAAACCTGCTGACTCGCGTATCAGGGGCATGAACCCTTCCTGGACGTGCCGGTTGAGTTCATCGGCGCCGCTGACGTGTGTAGACTGAGAGCGCCGAAGGGTCGCGCACATGCTGTTTTCGTGGGTGGCGACCACTCCGTGATTACCGCCATGGACGGTAGTACAGTAGGGGAAGTGGGAGGTGTGGCGTATGATAACGGCGATTGTGCAGGTGCGGGCTGAGCGGGGCAAGGTCCAGGAACTGGCCCAGACGCTGCTGGAGATCCCGGAGGTAGCCGAGGTCTATTCGGTGACCGGCGATTTCGATCTGGTGGTAATTGTTCGCGTCAAGGAGTACGAGACCATGGCCGAGGTGGTGCCGGCCAGGTTGCAGCGTCTAGAGGGAATCGTCCACACCACCACCCTGATGGCGTTTCAATGCTACTCCCGCCACGATCTGGAACGGCTGTTCAGCATCGGCAATGAAGAGTGAGCCGGCAATGCAGACCGTGAGAGCGTACCTGCCATGACCACTCGCCTCCATGTGCAGATCTATGGTCAGGTCCAGGGCGTAAGCTTTCGCTGGTACGCGCAGCAGCGCGCCCAGGCGCTGGGACTTGCCGGCTGGATGCGGAATCGGCCGGACGGCTCAGTGGAAGCGATGGTTCAGGGGCCGGATGAGGCGGTCCAGGAGTTCGTCACCTGGGCACGCGAGGGGCCTTCGGCGGCGTCGGTGGAGCGCGTGACGGTGCATGCCGAAGAACCGCGAGAGGACGAGGAAGGCTTTCATGTCGCCCGCTGAACCCGCAGCCCGAGCACTCCTGGGCCGAGCGCCCTCTGACAATGCTGATCGAGATCGCGAGGTTCTTTTACGCGGCGCCTTCAGGGGCGTGGCGTGAGCTACGTCCGGAGTAGGGTGGGGAGCAGGACGCGTACACCTGTCTGAACTTCCGGGTTCTCAAAACACGCTATACTGTACTAGATCCTGCTAGTCGCTTCGGTGGCTGGCCGCGTAGGGCCGCCGGAAGGTGGCCCTTGCTAATTTCATGAGTAACCGGGAGCGGACCCATGTCTACATCGACGGGTTCAATTTCTACTACGGATGCATCAAGGGCGGCAACTGCAAGTGGCTTGATTTTCTGAAGCTGTGTCAGAGAGAGCTCCCTCAAAATGACATTCGACTAATCAGGTATTTTACCGCCCTGGTAGATGCGCGTCCGGGTGACCCCCAGCAACCGATACGGCAGCAGACGTACCTGCGAGCACTGAGGACAGTGCCCGATCTTGAGATACATTACGGCAAGTTCCTTTCATCCAACGTTGACATGAGGCTTGCCAACCCGCCACCAGCCGGACCCGAGCGAGTCCTGGTTATCAAGACGGAGGAGAAAGGGTCAGATGTCAACCTGGCTACGTACCTACTCTGCGACGTCTTCGACAAGAGATGCGATGTGGCGGTAGTCATCTCGAACGACACGGATCTAACGGAGCCAATCAGGATAGTACGGGACAGGTTTGGGATCAAGGTTGGCGTTTTGAGTCCCTTTGCTAAGGTAAGTTGGCCGCTCCGCAATGCTGCTACTTTTTATCGACCAATCCGGCGAAACCTTCTCAAGCAGTGTCAGCTTCCGGAGACACTCACGGACGCCCGGGGCACCATCACTAAACCTTCGACCTGGTGATGCCGTTCAGTCACTCTTCGACGCAGAGTCGGAAGCGACTTGCTGTTCGTGGAACGTCCACGCTCTAATCCAATCATAATGGGGTGTAGATGCGTGCAACCGGCCCAGCATGCAGAACATCCTAGTAAGTGTGTGTGCCCGTGTAGCAAGGAGCCGGCGCGCCGGATTGCGGGACGATGTCTGCCTCGTTAGCGGTCTGAACTCGCCACACCGTGTGGGGGCGGCACGCTCGACATCGTGTAGTCTCTAGCACACTCCGTCGCGCGACTCGCCAGCGGAAACACGGTTTCACACTGAGAACCATATGGCCAAGACAACAGTGCTCTTTGATCTCGGCGGCACGCTGATCGAGTACTACTCTGCGGGAGAATTCCGCCCGATACTTGAGGAAGGGATCAGAGCAGTGCAGCAGTCGCTGCAGGATCAGGGCTGCACTACTCGCGCGTGGGATGTCGTGTGGCAGCGAGCGCTCGAAGAGAATTATGAGTCTTCCGACTATCGGGTTCGGCCGCTCGAAGACCGCTTGCCGCGCATCTTCGCACTGAACGAAGCCTCGTCGAGGGCTCGCATCTCTGTGCAGGCGCTCTGTCGAACCTTTATGCGCCCCATCTTTGATCTCGCCCAGGTGTATGGCGACACGATCCCTGCGCTTGAGCGGCTGCGTCTCGACGGTTTCAAGATAGCAATCATCTCCAATACTCCTTGGGGAAGCCCTGCCGGACTGTGGCACGAAGAGCTCGATCGCTTGGGAATCGCTCCACTGGTCGATGAGATCTTCTTCTGTCGCGATGCCGGATGGAGGAAGCCCGCACCTCAGATCCTGGAACTTGCTATCCATCGTGTAGCTGCGCCGACCGCCGAGTGTGTTCTTATCGGGGACGATCCGCGGTGGGACGTTGCCGGAGCACAGGCAGTCGATATGGACGTTGTTCTCCTGGACCGGATCAACGCCTTCCCGTCGTGCACCGTTCCCCGCTTGCAGCAACTCACAGAATTACCAATGCTACTGCACGACCAGGAATGGTAGATAACAGGGCATTATTGACGGTGTTGCTTCAACAGAGTATATTGCGCCAGCATGACTGAGCGAGATGGTAGACCCTTCTATGGCGACTTTGCTTGGGCGTACGACGACCTCGTGGCGACCTCGACCGAGCAACAGTGTGACTTTATTGCCACCGAGCTTTTCCGCCGCGGGGTCAAGCGGGGTGGCGGGGTCTTTGATGCAGGATGTGGGACTGGAAGCCACGCTCTTGCTTTGGCCAAACGCGGCTACCATGTTCTCGGTCTCGACAGGGAGACTGCCATGATTGCCGAGGCGCGGAGCAAGGCGGCAGAGCGGCCACTCTCAGTCAGATTCGTCCTAGGCGATTTGCGCGATCCGCTTCCCACGGCCTCGTATGGCGCGATCCTTTGTCGCGGTGTCCTCAACGATGTAATAGACGATTACTCGCGCGACGAATGCTTTGCTAACTTCACTGAGGGTCTCAGGAGCGGAGGGCTCATTGTTCTCGATGTGCGTGAGTGGCATGCCACTTCACGGCGGAAGACCCTCCATCCAGTTTACGAGCGCACCATCGAAACGAAACGCGGGCGGCTCTCGTTTCGCAGCACAACGATTCTTCAGCCGGATACCAGAACCCTCCACATTCATGAAGAGCATCGGCTCGATGGAGATGGCAACAGCGGTGGAACGGACTATGAGTTCGCAATGCGGTGTTGGACGCACGACGAGCTGGAGCAGACTTTACGCCGCCACAACCTCGTGCCGCAGATCTGGCTCGGTGGATACGACTCTTCTGTTCCGATTGGCGCTACCGATCGCCTGGTTGTGGTCGCCCGACGAGGTTCGACAACCGGGCGATGATCCGCAGCCGGGCACAGCAGCCCTTCGGGCCGCGCTTGAGCGGTCATTCGATACCTATCCCATGTAACTTGTGGCGACTTGCCGGCGTTATAGAAGGTAGGAGGAACGTACTCACATGCCAGTGCGGATGGTCGCGGCTTTTTTCCTTGGAGTGGTCGTGGCGTTACTCGCGGTAGCGGGTAGCCATGGTCAAAATACTCCTCCGCCAAGTCGCATCACCCCTCGTTTCGGTCACTACTTTCAGCCCGCGATCAGCGGCGATACCGTGGTCTGGTTCGATGGCCGCCGTGGCGGTACTCCGGGCCGCATCCCCGGCATAGACATCTTTGGGCGCTCACTCGGTACCGGTCGCGAGTTTCGGGTCACATCATCTCCGACAGCGGATTTTGCTAGTTCGCTCATGGTGAGCGGGCAGACCGTGGTGTGGGATGATTGCCGCCACTGCCGGTCGGTCAATGGGCTGCCCGGATATGCCGGCGACCAGATCTACATGCGAAATATCGCGAGCGGTCGCGAGTTTCCACTTCCGCTCCGCGCGTTCGGACAACCCGGACCGTGGCTCCTATCGGGTCTCGCCGTATGGGCAAGGCGACGCGGTACTGGACCAGTTAGATTCTACGCCGCGGATTCCGTGAGCGGCCGACCTCGTCCACTGGCAACGGATCCGGTCTTCCGACAGATGCTTGTACGACGCGATCACCTGGTGGTCTGGCGTGACAGCTACGATCTGCGGGCGGGCGATCTTCTGACCGGCCGCACCTACATCCTGGCTCGACACGCAGCAGGCGAGGAGCCGCTGACCGATCCAATCATCAGCGGTCAGCGAGTCATTTGGACACGTTGGCCTCCAGAAGCGCCTGTATCGATCAACGGATTCGATCTTGCCACGGGCAAGCACTTTCGGGTCGTCACACTTCCGGTTAATCACTACAACCCACAGTTTGGACCCGACAAGACGATCATCGGTCATGTGGTTGTATGGGTGCAGACGCGGAACGTCATATCATCGCGGCACCCAGACTACACGTTGATGGGCAGAGACATCACGTCACAGCAATCTTTCCGCCTATCCACTGGACCGCGCGAGCAAGGACAGCCTGCTGTGAGCGGAGACCGGCTCGTCTACGTGGACGACAGGAGCGGCGCTGATCGCGCGCTAAGGTCGCTGGTACTGGAAAGACGGCTGCCTACCAGCGCAGCCGGTGTCGATCCTATCTGGCCGATGCTGTTCAGAGGCGGTGACTAGTACGTAACAGAGGCTGTCAAACCGAGGCGTAGGCATGCGGCCCGGAGGTCCGTGCGCAGCGCGGGATCATCGAGGTGAATCGTCACCACCGTCGCTCAGCTCCGGCATCTAGCTACGTCCAGCAACGCGCGCCAATTCTACGACCTTGTCCACATGTCCGGACTTCAGTGACTCAAGGGGTGTTGCTCCCTCCAGAAACGCGTTCTCTGCAACCATCCAGCTGATCTTGGAGAGCGGCGGGAGCTGCAAATTATGCACGACTTCCGGAAAGCCAGGGAGCACACCGTCGTCGCTCGCTGGATCAAACTGCCAGGGCGGGAAGTGCAACGCGCCGCGATCTGAGACAGCGAGAAGCGTTCCGCTTTTCACGGGATCGTGAGGCGTTTGTCTGCTGGTTCCCAGCACCGTGGCAACTTGCGGTGTGGTGAGAGCGTCGGTAAGGAACTCATGCCGAAGTCGGAAGTACTGCAAGAGCGCCAGCTGCTCAATCTCGATGCGCTCCTGTTCACTCTAGTCCTGGCCGGTAATAGACCGTACAAGTTCTGTCTTCTCGCCAGAGACACGCCGGACACTCTTGTCGTCCCAAGCTACCATGTGACATCCCGAGCCTGAGCCCAAGCCTCTAGCAGTCCCCTCGCGCTGACGGAGGCGTAATGAACGACCGTCAAATATTGCCGCACGGCGTCGACGGCCTTGTCATGATCCTGACCGGACACTAAATCTTGCGCCACCACATAGCGGTACCCACGCTCTTCGGCGCCCAGGACGGCATACAGCACGCAGCAGCGCAACTCGACGCCTGTGATAATCAATCCCTGGATGCCATGCGCTTCCAGGAGGCTGGGAAACTCCGGCGATTGCCAGATGTCGAAGCGGTACTTGCGGGCGATCGTCGCGCCGGGAATAGGCGATATGAAAAGCTCGGCGCCCCATGACCCCTCCGCACATAAGCCGCCCTGCGTCTCCCATTGATATTGGAGTGGCGTGAACCGCGACAGGTTCAAGATCTGCTGCGAGTAGATGACGTGAGCGCCGTGCACGGATGCCTCGCGCGCGAAGTCATTGGCCTCGGCTGCGGCTCGAGCATTGGCAGTGTTCCCGGCCGGTCGCCCGCCGGCGTCGGGGTGGCAAAAGTCGTTCTGAAAATCAACGAGGAGGACGGCAATCTCATGCGGCGCCAGGCCGTCGAGGTCGGTTTGAGCCATAAGGACAGTATAGGGAGTGTGCCGCTCAATGCATGCCTTATCGCCCACCACCACACGCATCAGGGGAAAGGCCAGCAGCGGTGTAGCATTGAGTACACCATCAGTAGTGTAAGTGGAAGGTACGAGGAAGTATGACGAGCGAGCAAATGGAGTTTGGCGCCGATGCGCCGGAGCGGGTGCGGCGACTGGAGTGGGAAGGGTGCTTCAATGCACGCGACCTGGGTGGGTATCGAACCAAGGACGGCCAGGAGACCCGCTGGCAGGCGGTGGTGCGGGCCGATAACCTGGCCCCACTGACCGAAACCGGGCGGCGTGCCCTCATCGACTACGGCGTGCGCACCATTGTCGATCTGCGCCTGCCGCAGGAGCTGGCGCTGCACCCCAATCCCTTTGCCGAGCCGGGAGCGCATCGCATCGCCTACCACAATATCTCGCTGATCGATCCGGCGGCGGAGCCGGGTCCAGCCTTTACGCCCCTGGCTGCGAACTATAGCGGCCTGCTGGACCGCTTCCGGCCGCAGGTGGGCGAGGTCATGACCACCATCAGCCGGGCGCCGGAGGGCGGTGTGCTGATCCACTGCATGGCCGGCAAAGACCGAACCGGCGTCATCTCGGCCCTGCTGTTGGAACTGGCCGGCGTGCCACGGGATGTGATCGGGGCCGACTACGCGCTGACCGCCGAGTTCCTTCGCGCGCAGGACGAGGACTACCTGGCCAATGGACCAGGCGAGCGGGCCGACCGGGAACGCGACCTGGCGCGGCGCATGCCTACCGTCGAGGTTATGCCGGAGGTGCTGGAGCACGTGGACCGGGAGTATGGAGGCGCCGAGGCGTATCTGCTTGGCGCCGGTGTGCCGGCCGAGGATATCGAACGGTTGCGCGCTCGTCTGGTCCCCGGCGACTGACAGGGGCGGGTTCTGCATTCACCCGGCGTGCGCTCTACGGTTGAACGATAATCGTGCCGCGCATATCGGGATGGATGAAGCAGCCGTACTGGAAGGTGCCCGCCTTGGTGGCCGTCCAGCGGTAGGTCTGGCCGGGGCCGATGACATCACTGTTAAAGATGCCGTTGTCCGCCACGGCGCTATGATCCTGCGAGTCGTGGTTTTCCCAGGTGACCTCTTCGCCCACGTGCAGCGTCAACGTGGCCGGCATGAAGACGGCCACGGGATTGCCGCCCGGGTGATAGTAAATGGCGACATGATCGATCTCCGGGGCCGGAAAGGCAGTGGGCGCCACCGTCGCGACCGCCGGAGGCGCCGCGGTGCCCGTCTGGGTGTGTGCCGCGAGCACGCCAACCACCACCGCAAGTGCCATGATCATCAGTAAACCCAGGCCAAAGCGCATAGAGCCTTGGTTCCTCCTTCCATTGCCGCCCTCTAGCGCGCCCCCTCGACCAGCGTGGCAGTCCGTGTGGGCGCTACTCTGTCTATGCTAGCGTACCTGGCCCTGCGGCCACTGCCGCCCCCCATCCCCCTCCAGGGGGAGGGGCTGAAAGGGGTAGGTAGGGTGGACGAAATAGACAGAAGGCGCTGGGCGATCTGCCAGGATGGAGGTAACCATCCATCCCACCTGGAGATGCCCATGCGCCTTCCCGCCGAATGCTATCAGATGCTGGAGATCATTGATACTCACTTTTCGTCCTGCCTGCTCCCGGCGCAACGCCGGTGCTTGGCGTCCTGGGTCTACGGGACCGTGCGGGCCGGCAGTGCCTGCCAGAATCGGGTGATTGCCGCCCTGGTCCCGGCCTGTCCCGCCACGGTCCATGCCCTGCGCCAGTACTTGCGCGAATGGCTCTACGACGGCCAAGACAAGGCGGCTCCCTGCCACACCCAGGTGGACATCCGCCTCTGTTTCGTGCCGCTGCTGCGCTGGGTGCTCTCCCTCTGGCAGGGGGATCGCCTGGCCCTGGCCGTCGATGTGACCAACCTGAGTGACCGCGTGCACGTGCTCTGCGTCAGTGTGGTCTACCGAAGTTGTGCCATCCCGGTCGCCTGGCACATCATGCCCGGGAACGAGAAGGGCGCCTGGATGCCTTATCTCTGCGGGTTGCTGCACCGGCTGGCTCCAGCTATCCCCGCCTCGATGACCGTGCTGGTCCTGATGGATGCCGGCTTGCGAAGCCCCGCCCTCTGGGAGGCGGCTCGAGAGCACGGCTGGCATCCCGTGCAGCGCCACGAGCGGGGGCTCCAGTTCCGTCCGACCGGCTCCCAGGCGTTTCACCGAGCCGACACCCTGGTCACGGGAGCCGGTGAGGCATGGAGTGGGACGGGCGTCGCCTTCAAGACCACCAAGGTCCAGCGACCGGTGACGCTGCTGGTGGTCTGGGAGCGGGGGCACGATGCGCCATGGGTGCTGCTGACCGACCTGGAACCCGAGGAGGTGGGCCTGGCGTGGTACGGGTTGCGCTTCTGGGTGGAGTGCGGCTTTCGGATCATCAAGGGGATGGGGTGGCAGTGGCAGAAGAGCCAGCGCACCGACCCGGATCGGGTGGCCCGCCATTGGCTGGTAATGGCGGTGGCCAGCTGTTGGGTGCTGGCCATCGGCACCCGCATGGAGGATGCGGCCGCCCTCGACCGCCTCCCCGCGCACCTGCACGCACCGCCTCGCTGTCCGGGCCCCATCGATCGCGATCCCCAGGGGAAGCGCCTGCTGAGTGTCTTCCTGCTGGGACTCAGCGCAGCCCGGGAGCAACTCCGTGGAAAGAGGCACTGGCGGTGCCTCTGGCTGGCTCCCGAGCCCTGGCCGGATGATCCTCCTGGCCTGGTCGTCACCCGACACGATGGTACCCAGGCGGCCGCATGACTGGTCAACCTGCACACCTCTTTCCTCCATACCTACCCCTTTCAGAGGGGGAGGGGGGACGCGTGCCCTCACCGCCCATGTACTGCCGCCACCGACAGAGCGGAAGTCAGTACATCTTCCGCCAGCGCCACAGCGACATCTGGCAGACCCATATCGGTCAAAGCGGCGCGGCCGGCCGTCGCGGCATACGTGCTCCAGCCCGCTGCCAGGGCGCCGATGCCGGCGCCCACCGCGGCCGGTTGCTGTTCCTGGCTGCAGACGACCACGCCGCAGAGCGCACCCAGCGCAATACGCCCGATCAATGGCGCCGGCATCGTCCGCCGGGGAATCATGGGAAGCTTATCCGCCACCAACTCACCCGCCGCCATGAGGAGCAGCAGGCGCGCGACGACGCGGTTTCCCAGAAATTGGAGCGGGGATCCGGAAGGGGCGGGCGCACGGCCCGTGGAGGCAGCCCAACTGAGGGCGGCCAGGGGTGTCATGGACCGAAGTCCGGTGCCGAGGCCCAACTGGACTGCTCGATTGATCGCTGTGACTGGTACCATTTTGCGTACATCCCTTTGTCGTTACTATCGATAGATCGCCGAAGATCAAGGAGCGTGCTATGAGACCGATGGGCCGGCGGGGTATGGTTGCCTCCCCCCATTATCTGGCGACCGGGGCCGGGCTTGCTATTCTGCGCCGGGGTGGCAGTGCGATGGATGCGGCTATCGCGACCAATGCCGTCCTGGCGGTGGTGACGCCGTACGTCTGCGGCATTGGCGGCGATTTATTTGCGCTGGTCTACACGCCTGCGGACCAGGAATTGGCGGGACTGAACGGGAGTGGACGGGCGCCGGCGGAAGCGACGCTGGATCGGGTGCGCGAGCTGGCCGGCGGGGACCAGATGCCGGCACGGGGCGTGCTACCGGTTACCGTACCCGGCTGCGTCGAGGCCTGGGGGACGCTGCACGATCGCTATGGCACACTGCCCTTCGCCGACCTGCTGGCCGATGCCATTCACTATGCCGAAGACGGCTTTGCGGTCACCGCCAATTTCTCGCGATCGCTGGCTGCCAGCGCGTCGATCTTGCATCCCGATACCCCGGCCCGGGAGACCTTCCTGCCCGGTGGCTCGGCCCCGCGCGAGGGACAGGTGCTGAAACAGCCGCGCATGGCACACACGCTGCGCGCCATTGCCGAAGGCGGACCGGAGGTGTACTATCGCGGCGAGGTGGCCCAGGAGCTGGTGCGCAGCTTCCGGGCCGTGGGAGGGTTGCTCTCGCTGGAGGACCTGGCGGATCACCGGTCTGATTGGGTCGAGCCGCTCTCCGTGCGCTACCGGGATGTTGATGTGTATGAGCTCCCGCCCAACACGCAGGGCATCGTTGCCCTCATGGTCCTGAACATGCTTCAGCATCTGCCGGCCGAGGGCATCCAACGGGGTGGTGCGGAGTATGTGCACCTCTTTGCCGAGGCCACCCGCCTGGCCTATGCCGATCGTGACGCCTTTCTGACCGATCCGGACCACATGGCACTTGACCCTGGGAAGCTGCTCTCGCCGGAGTATGCCAAGGTGCGAGCCGGCTTGATCGGCAATCGAGCCTCTGGAGCCGTGTCGCATGGCTCGCATGGAGACACCATTTATCTTTGCTCCGCCGACCGTGATGGGAATCTGGTCTCTCTCATCGAAAGCAACTACATGGGTATCGGCAGCGGCGTCATGGCGGGGGAAACGGGCATTATGCTCCAGAATCGCGGCGCCTGGTTCTCGCTGGACCCGGACCACGTAAACGTGATCGCGCCGCGCAAACGGACTATGCACACGCTAATGCCGGGCATGGCCTTCCGGGATGGCAAGCCCTGGCTGGTGTTCGGCAGTATGGGTGGGAATACCCAGCCCCAGATTCACGTCCAGATCCTCACCCGCATGATCGATCAAGGCCTGGCCGTCGACCAGGCGATCGACGCGCCGCGCTTCGATGTCACGGTGGGCGCGCGAGACGGCATGCCGGGCATCGACCTGGAGGGACGCTTCCCGCCCGAGGTGGTAGCCGGGGTGGCCGACCGCGGTCACAGTCCCCGCGTGCTCGACGCCTACACCTCGGCCATGGGTCACGCCCATGCCATCGAGATTCTGGAGGATGGAGTGTATGCCGGCGCCGCCGATCCTCGTCACGATAGCCTGGCGCTGGGGTATTAACGGGGCGCAAGCATTGCTCTTTGTCGCCATGCCCGGCACTTGCTACAGTGATGTTAGGAAGACCTAACACGAAGGGCCGACCATGAAGTCGATGACATTTGCCGCTCGAATCGCTGAACACGATGCCTGCCTGTCCGATGAGGAGTTGGTGTGCGAGTTGCGGTGCGCGGAGCGCTGCGCCCGGTGTAGCACGCGAACCAGGCGCGATGTCGCGCTGCTTCACCTGCGTTGCGCTCGGCTCGAGTTCGAGCGTCGGGCTGCGCTCCAGGTAGCCAGTCCGACCCTGGCGTAACTGATCTATCGTCCTGGACATGCCCACCCGGTCGGGTGCCGATCGGTCTCATGCCATGCTGTCCACGAGGTTGACTATTGCTCGACCTCTTGCATCCGTTCGGCGATGAGGTGTTTCACGAGTTCGGCCACCTCGCCGGTTGCCCTGCTCGAATCGTGGCCAGTCGTCAGCCACCATACACCGGCGGGAGCTTTCTCGATAACCTCGTAACCATGCTCCTCCAGCGCACGCTGCAGCGCGACCAGGAGCGCGTCGGTATCAAGTTCGTAGACGTGTTGTCGCGGTTCCATGCAGGTTCCTTATGGTTTGGTTTTGCCCTTGCCGTGGGCTAGCGTGACGATGCGGATGGTGAAGGCGTGCGTGAGTTCGCCAGTCCGACGGTTATAAATGCCTGTGATGTCCACACCACGACCGGACGCCAGGGAGGCGATGGTGGTGCGTGTCCCATCCAGGCCGATGATACTCGTCTTTGGATCGAGGTTGATGAGCAGCGTTCGAGATCCAAAGCTCACATTGATGGTTTCCGCCTCCTGACTCACACCCACCACCAAGCCGTGGCGCTCGTTGAACGCTTGCAGGTCGAGGTCCTGAATGCGGCTCGCGTTGTAGGTCAGGGCACGCTGCGGGTCCGGCCGGGCCGTGGCTGATAGGAGGTCGCCCAGACGGAAGTCGGAGAGGGCTGCTGGGTTCCTCCCGGACATGCGGACGGACACCGAGGGGCGAAAAAGCAGGGTTGCCAGGGGCTCACCCTTGAGCCGCAGCAGGATTTCGTCTCCGTAGCCGTGATGGATGAGCTTGAGATAGGTGCCCACGATCGGCGGCAAGCCGCTCCGCGCGCTGGTACCGCAGGTGTGCGGACGCAGCGGCAACGGCTTGAGCGGCTGCTGCTTGAAGTCCAGCGAACTTAGCAGCGAGGCGGCCTGGCGATCGCGATTGGCCACGGGCGGCAGATGAAAGTCGGCCTCGATGAACTTCAAGATGGAGTCGAAGTCCAGGTCCTCATGATCGACGAAGCCGGGTCGCGCATACGGTGAGATCAGGATGGTGGGAACGCGGGGACCCAGGCTGATAAAGTCTTTGACGGGCGGCGCGACGTGATCGAAAAAGCCGCCGAAGTCGTCCCAGGTCAGCACGATCAGCGTGGATCGCCAGAGTGGGCTGCGCATAATGGCGTTGATGTGCTGCACCGTCCAGCCCTCCCCGATGCACATGCTGTACGGCGGGTGCTCACTCAACTCCTCGTTGGTCACCAGCCAGCTCACCGCTGGTAGACGTCCGGCTCGAACGTCTGGAATGAACTGTGTGTCGCGCGGTACCCTGGTCGTCCACAGCTGGGAGTACCGGATGTGCCGAATGCTGTCCAGCGCGGACCAGATGTAGCCGGAGTTGTAGGCGCTCGGCGCGTAGTACTTCCAGGAGAGATGGTGGCGCTGCATGACATCGACCAGCGTTGGGATGTCGAAGCAGGGCTTGATCAGGCCGTGCTTGCCGGTGAGCGGATCGATGGTGGTGACCACCGAATAGCGGCCGCCGTCGCAGCCCCAGGCGTGGTTGGTCTGACCCCGCGGGTTATCCACCGTGTCGTGCGAGCTGGCTGCGACCAGGACTAGATGATTGGGATAGCTCGGGCCCATGATGGTGGCGAAAAAGTGATCGTCCAGGGTGTAGGTCGAGGCGTACTTCCAGTAGTTGGGGATGTCCGTCTGCCGGTACTGTGAATTGGCGAGGTCGCGACCATTCTGGACGGCGCCTGGCAGCTCGGCAAAGCGGTCCATGCGGCCCTGATCCACCGCAAAGGCTGCCGCGTCGCCGTCGTGGCTGATGTCGAGCACGGTGTGATCCGGGGTACGGAGCAGCGGGACGGTTCGTCCGGACGCCAACTCGGTATGTGTGGCCCCATCGGCGCCGGGGAACCGGCCGAAGAGATTATCGAAGCTGTGGTTCTCGCGCACGATGATGACCACGTGCTTGATGGGATAGCGGGGCGCGCTGCTCTGGCCAGGGGCTGGGCCGGGGCTGGCTGGCGTCGGGGGCCGGTAGGGCCGGTAGGTCGCGGCGGCGGCCGCTGCCAGGGCCAGTGCGGTGAGCACGGCAAGGATAGCCGCCGAGCGCCAGGGGTGCCGGGAGGTGTGGGTCATGATTCTTATTATTGGCCACCGGGCTGAGGTATATGAGGGTGCGTCGAGGCGCCGCCATAGCCTCACCAAACTATCCGCTCATAAACGGGGTCCGCACGCCCTATACTAATGGCATGGACTTTCAGGATGTGGTTCGTAAGCGGCGCATGGTGCGGCACTTTACCGCACAGCCGGTGCCGGACGAGACTGTTGCGCGGATCGTGGAAGCGGCGCAGCATGCGCCGAGCGCCGGCTTCAGTCAGGGCGTCTCCTTTGTGGTCGTCACCGAGCAGGCCACCCGGCAACGCGTTGCCCAGATTGCCGGCGAAGATCACTATGTGGCGGACGGCATGTACCCGTTCATCTCGGAGGCCCCGGTACAGATCGTTATCTGCACCAGCGAACAGGTCTATAAAGAACGGTATCGAGAGCCGGATAAGAAGCCCGATCCGGAAGCTGAGGAGCTGGAGTGGCCGGTGCCCTACTGGCACACCGATGCCGGATGCGCGTTGATGCTGATCTTGCTCGCGGCAGTCAACGAGGGATTAGCCGGCGCCTTTGTGGGTGTGTGGGACCAGCGAGGGCTCCAGCAGCTTCTGGGCATACCCGAACACTTCCTGCCCATCGGCGTCACCATGATCGGGCATGGCGCGGAGGACGTGAAGTCTAAATCGCTCAAGCGCGGCCGCCGGACGCTGGACACTGTGCTGCATCGCGAGCGTTGGTCTGACGCGGACTAGCACCATGCTCGCTGTGCGCTCGGTGACCGTGCTGCTACTGATGGCGTGCCTGCTGGTATGGCGCCCTGAGGCCGGAGTGCTGGCCTCGCCGGCGTACTCGGCGCCCTTGAGCGGCGTCATCGACTTCGGCCTGGACTACAACGATCGGGGCAAGGAGATTAAGGTCACGCACCCGCGCCGCACCTTCGGCCCGGGCGATACCATGGCCTATGTGGCGCACCTCTCGGCGGCGCCGCACAGCAAGACGCTGCACTGGACGATTGCACAGGTCGCGTCCTCCGGGCACGAGACCGTCGTGCTGGACGACAACGCCTATCCGGTACGACATCCCAAGACGACGAACGCTCTGTACAACCGGTTCACGATCAGCGCTCTGCGGAAGGCCGGCGTCAAGGGGCCGGGAACGTTTGTCATGCGCTTCCGCAAGGGAGCCGTCACCCTGGCTCAGGGGATGTTTCGGCTGTCCCGGTGAAAAGATTCATGCCGTCCAATTCAGCCCAGTCCCCTTGCGCCGAACTTCGGCAACAGCCCATGCCAGGCCTATCGCCGTTCCAATCAACACCACGACGCCGGCAATAGTCACGGCCAGACGCCGCTTCCAGTGGATGATAATCTCATCACCGGTCACGATGTTGGCGAGCTTGTTTTCGCGCTCAAGAAGGATATCGCTCTGCGCTCGCTGCATCAAGCTGTTCACATACACCCCCATGGTCGGATCCGAGGCGTTTTGCGTGGCGACATCCGCCGGATTTGGCTGCTGGAAGGTGTCGGCCAGCACAATGCCGTCTCGGGCCTTGGGCGTAATTTCCATGAAACGCTCGATGGTCGGGGCGAGATCGGCCAGGCGGGCAGGATGCTGAGAGGCGCCATCCTGGACACCCGGGCCGGAAAGGACCAGGGTGACGTGCTGTGAGCCCCAGTCGGCGCCGCCGTGCCGTCCCATCATCTGCGGGAGACCGCTGTTCCGCGCGTTCTCTCGCAGGAGGATGCCGATGTCCTCGCCGGTGGGGCCGGCCTCCGTGCTGAGCAGATAGCGGTAGGTCTTGACCAGGTCGGGCGGACACTGTTCGCAGCCGGCCATGTTGTAGTAGTAGTGGCTGCCATGGTGTTGGATGTAGAAGATGGCCGACACGTTGTCGTAGTGCTTGGCAAACAGGGCCTTGGCGACGCGGGCATTCTCGGCCGGATTTTTGATCCACATCGAGGTCATGGTGGGGCCTGCGGCGCCACCGCCGTTGGTCAGAATGGTGCCCTGCTGACCAACCATGCTCTTCACCTGATTCACCACGGCCACTCGGTCGAGCACGCGATGCTGGGACTGGATCATGCCGTGATCGGCGGTGATGACGAACAGCGTCTGGTTATAGATGCCGGCCTGCTTGTAGGCGGCTGTTATGCGCGCCAGATCTTTATCGAATGCGAGGTAGAGGATACCTTCGTCGCGCGTCCACTGGTGCGACCAGTGACCAATGGTGTCAGGCTCTGGCAGATTGATCATCATGGCGCGTGGTCGATAGAGTTGCAGCGTCTTGACGGTAAAACTGGCCACCAGGCTATCTTGCTGGCCAATCGGCAGCGGATCGTAGGTTAACGGGACGGTGCTGTGTTTGCTACTGGCCAGCGGGGTTCGCAGGGAAGGGGCATGGAGCAGGGGAGCCGGTACCGGGTGCTGGCCCAGGGTGTATGGCGCCCACGAGCCGCCGATGCGGTCGTAGGAAAAAATCCAACTGGCATCCGGGCCGCCCATGGGGCCGGCGGCATGGAAGTGGGCGCCACTGCCCGCTATCACTGGGTCGCGAGGATACTTCTGCCGGATCAAACCGGAGAGGGTCGGCGTGCCGGAGTCCTTGATGACTTTGAATGCCCACCCGTTTTGATAGTTGGCCAGCGCCTGAAATGAGGGGGAAATCTTCCCCGTGCTGTGCACACCCCAGTCCCAGTTGACAATGCCGCCGTCGTCTTTCGGGAAGGAGTCCGTCCCGATCACCGCATGGTCCGGCGGTGTAATGCTCATCAGGCTGCTCACCCAGGCCCGATCGTACCAGCGACCGTGTGCAATCAGAGACCGCATGGTGGGCATCTGGGCGAGGTGATTCGTGATGTACTCCGGTTTGCCCGCATCCAGCACGATCAAACAGAGGTATTTTGCGCTGGTCGAAGGACTGGACGCTGCGCCGGCGGTGCTGGGAAGGAATCCAAGAATGAACGCAGGTATCAGGAGTGTCAGGGCAAAGCGTTTCATGAGGGAGTGGTCTTCATGGATCGGGGCATGAGAGGGAGACAGACGAAGATCGTCGACTCTATTGGGTGGCGGATCGAAAGCACCAGTGAGCTCCAACGTATAAAGAGTTAGACGAACGCTAATCCATCAGCAGGAGGACCCGGTTCGTCTTCGGATCCACCAACGTGATCGCATCGCCGCGGATCTCAACCCCTTCATCCGGCGGCAGTGAATTGTAGACGCCGTACAGGACGACCAGCACGACCTGCCGATTTGGTCCGTAGCAGCGGAGCAGATCGGGCACATTGACGTGCCGCCGAATACTCGCGGAGACCGACGACGCCAGGTCGCGTGGCAGCAAACGCAGCGGCAGCACCTGCGCGCTCCGTACCCGGGGGCCGCTATTCCATAGCATGTAGTCGCGGCTGTATACCAGTCCCGCCTGTGTGGCTGCGTTAAGGGGAGGACTTGACGGTGAGAGGCCCTACCAGAGCAGACCGACACCGACCACTAATCCGAGAAAAACGAGCGCGAAGGCCACAGGCAGACGTGCCGCCCGGGCTCGGGGGGTGGGAATGACTGCTGCTGTCGTCCCGGATGAATCAAAATTTTGCATTCTGTGAGCCACACGAGTAAACCCCAGAATCGATTGCGCGGAAAGAGGCGAGCCAGCCGCTCCGGGGAGATCACGACCTCGAGGATGCTGGAGACCAGCACGCCAAAGAGTAGGAAGGGACCAGCCTCAAGGACGATCCCCAGGAAGATGGTAACGAGGTTGGGCAGCCGGTCAGGAGAAACGCCACTACTAGGTAAAGCGTAACAGCACCGCGCCCGGACTGACGCATAGGGTTTGTCGGGTTCACGCTTTGTTCAGACACCTCTCTAGAACCGATCGATTCCGCCTCCAACCCAAGACGGTTGACATAAGCGGCTCTCGGGCCGAAGCACACCACGGCGGCCTTCCTGGCCGGACTGATCGGTAGCCCGGCCTGCCTGTGCCCCCTGTCCCCGGCGCCGTTGGGCCGGACAGGCGGCAGAGCTCTCTCCCGCTGCGTCTAAAACCATACGAGACAGTATCGCTTTCTCCCGGTCACACGAACGAATGCTCGGGATCGTGGGGTCCTCGCCTCACAAAGCGACCATGTCCCGACGCCGGGGGGAAGTTGCCGCGATCGTAGACCACCCTGCCGCGCGAGAGGGTGGTGCGGACGCGGCCGGTCAGCGTCATGCCCTCATACGGGGAGTAGCCGGCGGCGCTGACTAGCTGGCCGGCCGATACGGTCCACTGCGCCTCGGGGTCGAAGATCACCAGATCCGCATCCCTCCCCGGCGACAGGCTGCCCTTGGCCGGCGCCAGCCCGAAGACCCGCGCCGGGTTGGCGGAGAGAAGGGAGACCAGTTGCGGCAGGGTGATTCGCCCTTGTGCCACCCCTTCGCTGTAGAGCAGATTGAGCAGAAGCTCCGTACTCGGGATCCCAGGAGCAATTTTGGTGAAATCGGCCAACTGCAGCCGGTGCTCCAGGGTATAGCCGCAGTGGTCGGTGCCGATGCAGGCAATGTTTCCCTGCGCCACATGTGCCCATAGTCGCCGGCAGTTTTCCGCGTCCCGCAGGGGCGGTGTCATGGTATAGCGTTCCGGGTGGGGACCGGCATATGCGTCATCGGCCAGCACAAGGTAGTGCGGGCAGGTCTCGGCAATAGCGCGCTGGCCACGCTGCCGGGCCTCGACGATGGCGTCGACCGAGTCGGCTGAGGACTGGTGCACGAAGTAGGAGGAGGCCCGGGCGGCGCGGGCCAGATAGAGGCCGCGGTAGACCGTCTCGGTTTCGGCCATCGCGGGTCGCGCCTGGCCGTGATACCGCAGCCCAGTCTTGCCCTCGGCGATCAGTTGGGCTCTCATGCCGGCCACCAGGTCGTCATTCTCGCAGTGGGCCTCGACCAGGATACCGTGCTGCCTCGACGCCTGGAGCAGGGTGTACCAGACCCAGTCGTCGACATAGAAGCCGGTCTGCTTGTATGTCGTGTAGATTTTGATGCTGCTGATACCGAGTTCGAGCAGGCTGGGCAGCTCGGCCAATTGGCCGTGCGCGATGTCGTTGACGTTCAAGTGCAGCCCGTAGTCGACCAGCGTATGACCGTCGGCCTCGGCACGTCGCGCGGCGATCGCGCCGGCCAGGGTCTCGCTTTGCTGTTGCGTGATGTAATCGAGATAGCAGGTGACGCCGCCGGCCGCAGCGGCCCGGCTGCCGGTCTCGAAGTCGTCCCGCGTCGTGATGGCGCCCTGGAGCAGGTTGAAGTGGAGGTGGCAGTCGATGATGCCGGGCAGGACCAGGCAGCCGGTAGCGTCGATGGTCTCGACCTCGCTGGAGCAGGGGAGCGCACTGCCCAGCGCCACGATCTTCTCTCCCTCCAGCAGGACATCTCCCCGGAAGACGGTGTCGGTGGTGACGATGGTGCCGTTAGCGATACGTAGCATGGCAGGATGTTCCTGTGTATTGGGTATGGACTCATACTAGCGAGTACGGCGCTCCCCTTCCCCCCCCCAGAGCCAAAGGGCCGGCCCCCTTCGGTCGTTGGAGGCGGCGTTGCTGCTCAGCATGGGCTGTATCCCGGCTGGGCGATCGTGCCCGTACGCGGGGGAGAGTGTCGTCGCTGGGACACCGAGGGCTGGCCGGCCCGTCCCCAGCGCCGTCGGGCGGGACAGGCAGCCCTGTGGCGCTGGGGGAGGGGGTTAGGGGGAGAGGGGAGCGCCATACACGCTATTGTGAGTCAATACACGACGCAGTGAGAAAGAGGGCGAATCGATCGTGGATATTCTCATGAACCTGCCGCGCCGCTAACTGGCCGGCCTATGGCTTCACCGCACGATGACACCTACCCCTTCGTTCCGCTGGAGTACCAACGCCTGGACCCGCACCAGATGCTGGCTCGGTCGCGTGCCTTCCTGGCCGACATGCAGGGTCGCCGCACGGTGCGCCACTTCTCTGATGAGCCGGTGGCGCTCGAGCTGATCGCGAATGCGATTGCCACTGCGGGGACCGCGCCGTCCGGTGCTCACCTGCAGCCGTGGACCTTCGTGGCCATCGCCGACCCGGCGCTGAAACGGCGCATTCGACAGGCGGCGGAGCAGGAGGAGTGGGAATCGTACCACCACCGCATGCCGGAGGAGTGGAAGGAGGCGCTGCGTCCTCTGGGCACCGACTGGGTCAAAGAGCACCTGACCACGGCGCCCTATCTGATCGCCGTCTTTGGTCAGGCGTATGGCCTGGTCCCCGACGGACAGGGAGGCGAGAAGCAGATCAAGCACTACTATATGCCCGAATCGGTGGGCATTGCCGTCGGCTTTCTGCTGGCCAGCCTGCGCCAGGCCGGTCTGGTCGCGCTGACTCACACCCCCAACCCGATGGGGTTCCTACGCGAGATTCTGGACCGGCCCCGCAACGAACGTGCCTATCTGCTGATCCCGGTCGGGTTCCCGGCGCCGGATTGCCTGGTGCCGGATATCGAGCGGAAACCGCTGGATGACATCATGGTGTTCAAGTAGAAATATATCTCTCAGCCAGACGTTTGCAGACCCGTCAATTCCAGATGTGTTTGCACATTTGCCAGCAGGAGCCGTCGCTCTGCTTGGTCTAGCCGCCACAGATGGATGCTGGCATCCAGGGCTCCTATTCGCACCGGTGAATCGAGGGGGAGGCCTAGAAAGCAGAGTAGCAGCATCTGGATGACTCCGCCATGAGTGACGATAGCCAGGCGGCGGGGTGCAGGCTCAGTTGCCACGAGCCGCGACCAGTACTCTCGAACTCGCCCGTGGAAGGCAATTCGCGACTCACCGCCGGGTGGCGCCTCGTGATCCTTCCAGCCACCTTCTGGCCGCGGATAGCGCTGACGTGCATCCTCGAAGGTGAGACCCGCGTAGACGCCGTTTCCTTTCTCTCGCAGCGCGTCGTCGAGAGCCACGGGCAGGGCGACCCGTCCGGCGATACACCGCGCCGTTTCCGCTGCCCGGCACAACGGACTGGCCACGATCGCATTAGGCGGGTAGTGGGTTGCGATCCATTCGGCGGCAGCCTCAGCCTGGTTCCGTCCCAGTTCGGTAAGGGGGAAATCGGCGCTTCCTTCATGGCGCCCCTCAATATCCGCTACCGATTGGCCGTGTCGAACGACCAGTAACTCCATCACTACCGTGCCGCTATCTGCTCCACGGCTTGCATCACCTGCCCGTAGTCCGGCGACTGGCCCGGACGATCGGCGATCCACTCCCAGGCGATTTTGCCCGTGGGATCGATCACGAAGACGGCGCGTTGTGCCACCGGGCTTCGGTAGCCCTGAAAATTCGAGAACTCGACACCATAGTCATGAATGACCACGCGATCGAAGTCGCTCAGCACGGGGAAGTTGAGCTGCTCGGCCTCTTTGAAGCGGGCCAGAGACATGGGTAGATCGACGCTGATGCCCAGGACCTGGGCGTTGGCCCTGTTGAGTTGGGTCAGCTGATCGCGGAAGCTGCACAGCTCCGCGGTGCAGACCGAAGTAAAGGCGGCGGGAAAGAAGGCCAGCACCACGGTCTGGCCAGTGAAGTCGCTCAAGCTCACGTCTTTGAGGTCGGAGGATTTGAGGGTGAAGCCCGGCGCCTGTTCGCCGGCCCGTGGGGCTATCGCTTGGGTTTGTGCCATGGAATACGTCTCTCCTGTGGTAGTGGTCAATTATCGCTCATCCACACTCTACGGCCTGTCCAGCTAGAACGTCGCGGCATCCCACTTCGCCTAGCAGCAGTTGGCAAACTGGAGACCACCGTCAGGGCGTAGGTCGAAGCGTTCATAGGTATTGTCCCGGTTGACGCCAGTCTGAATCGAGTGGACACATCCGGCTTTGAGCTGGTCACCGGTCAGGCGGGCAACGCAGTGTTGAATCGATGCATACAATTGCGCAAGGCTGTTGATTACAGGGTACCCTGATCGGAGCGTATGATGGCTGCCGGGATGCGCAGCGAATCCACAACACGACTACAGCTCATTGGCTCGCTCCTCGTATTGATGGTGCTCGTTGTTCTCGTCGGGTTCCTTATACATGCAACGGCGCATCCCCCTCCGCCATGCCATCTTCCTCCGACGATCGGAGCAACGCGTCTCAAAAGTGGTGGATGCGCTTGATGGTACTCGTCCCTCCTCGCCACCATGTGATGTGTGATTTGAAAGTCGCTGTTGAGCGATTACTTTCCGTGCGCACCGTTCGTCATCAGGGCCCTCCCAATGCGGTGTACCTGCTGTGGCGGCAGGTTCGAGGTGACCTGCACAGCGAGGCGCCGTCCCGGTAACCCGGCGTGGAACTGCCAGTTGGAGCAGACTGTGGGCGCTGATCAGCGCCGTCCTAGCGCAGCCCTATCACCACCGCTGGTCCATGATCGAGGTAGACGTGCAGCGTGTACGGGCCGTACCCCATTGGGGGCACGCGCTGCGCCCCGCCGTGTGCGGTGTAGCGATAGGTGAGGGCATGATGCACGGCAATCATAGCGGGGTTGAGCCGGCGCCGGCCGGCGAAGAGGTTGAAGCCGACGACGCCTCGGGAGGAGACCAGGCGCCATCGGAAGTGGAGGACGCCGGCGATGCGGTGGACGGCGAAGCGTGCGGCGCGGGCCGCCGTCGGCGCGGCGGCGGATACGGTGGTGCGCCACGTGCCACGGCCATGGGTGAAGGCGGTGAGCTGCACACCGGTGACGCTCCCGACGACTGGCGTGGCGATGAGCTGAAACACAGCGGTGTTGGGCAGGCTCGTGCCCAGCAGAGACCAGTTCGTGCCCGCATCGGTCGAGGTATACACACCCTGATCGGCCCCAGCAAAGAGGAGGCTACCGTTCGTCGGTGCGACGGTTACCGACTCGAAGGGCACATTGGGAAGCGTGGTGCTGATATCGTTCCAGGTGGCGCCCCCGTCGATCGACTTGAAGAGGTGATACCGCTGACCCGCCTGGAAGCCGCTCTCGCTGACGTACACGGTGGTAGACGCCGTGGGATCGACCGCGATTCCGGTGATCGAGCCGCCGGTGCAGGCTGGGTTCAGCGGCGCCGTGGTGCAGGTGGCGGGAACTCGGGTGGTCCAGGTGGGTGCGGTGCTGAGCGCGTTGGTGGTGACCTCGACCTCGCCGTCGGCGGCGCCGACGTAGACGGTGTTCGAGTTGGAAGGCGCCACCGCGACGGCCGAGATCGACTGGCTCAGATTGTTGGGCCCGATGTTCTTCCAGGGGGTGGTCGCTCCTGAGTTCCTGGTCTGCCAGAGATGCGCCTGTCCGGAGTAGACGATGGCGTGGTTGTTCGGGTCTTCCAGCAGTGGGGCGATGAACTCCGCATTGTCGCCGACGCTGCAGTCGCCGGTGGGACAGGAGGGGTTCCAGGTGGTCCCACCGTCGGTACTGATGTTCACCTGGGCGCTGCTGTATTCCTGATAGATGGTGCTGTTGATGGTCGGATCGATGATGGTATCGCCGCCATCGCCGCCCTGAACCTCGTTCCAGTTGGAGCCGGTGTTGATGGTCTGCGCCGTGCCGTTATCCTGGGAGCCGCCCAGCAGCAGGGAACTGGCATTGAGGCCCGAGCCTACCGCCCCACCGTAAAACTGGGTGAGATTGAGATTCCCGTTCGCCTCGGTGAAGGTTTTCCCCTCATCGCCTGTCTGATACACGTCGCCGTCGTCACCCATATAGAGTATGTATTTCGGCGTGGCGCCGGCTGCCGCGGGCACGGCCACGATGGCATGCTGATCGGGATGGATGCCGGCCGAGTTGGCGCCGTACACGCCCGTCACGTTGGTCCAGATGGGCGCCGTGCCTCCCGCATTGGTCGATTTGAACCAGTCGGTTCCACCGATCCACACCGTGTTCCCGCTGGGGTCGTTTGGGTCGACGGCGATTTCGATATCGTACCACCACTGATTGCCACCGAACACCGAGGCGCTGCTAGTGCCGGCGATCTGAGACCAGGTGGCGCCTCCGGCATCGGTCCGGTAGGCCTCCAGGAAATTCCCCCAGGAGACGGTGGGCAGACCAGCGGAGCAGGTCCCGTCGCCGATGACCGCGTAGACCCGCTGTTGTGCCTGGGGCAGCGCTTTGGTGGCTGGGTCGAGTGCCAGACGGATGACGTCGCCTGCTACGCCTGGCAAGCCATTGTTTACTTTGGTCCATACCGCGCCGTGGTCGCTCTCGGCCGCATAGTACACGCCGTTGTTGGCGCCGGTCTGACCGCTGTCGCAGCTTCCGGTCACGCCGGCGTACATGTTGCCCTGGTCATCGATGATCAAAATGCTCACCGAATGGCCGTGCAGGTCGGTGGTAGCGCTGGGCTCGATCCAGGTCTGGCCACCGTCGGAGGAGATGGCCACACCCGCTGGAGGATTGGAGTACCGCTGATTCTCCACCGCGGCATAGACGTAGCGCGGGTTCTTGGGATCGACCACGATATTGGCGATGGACTGGCCGCTAAAGATGTCTCCGCCGTAGCGCGTCCAGGTTGCGCCACCGTTGGTGGTTTTATAGACGCCAACTCCCGAAAACGCATCCCCCGCCAGTGCCAGCTCGCCAGTTCCGGCATAGACCGTATTACCGGTGAGATCGGAGGGGTCGATTGCCAGGGAGCCAATGGTCAGAGAGGGCATGGTGTCCGTGAGGGCGCCCCAGGAGACGCCGCCGTTCGAGCTTTTTCAGACGCCACCATCAGCGGCGGCGAGGTAGATCGATTTGGCGGCGGCGGAATAGGCCAGCGCCAGCACCCGGCCACTGCCGGTGGTGAAAGAATAGCCGGAAAACGCGATGGGCGCCGGCCCCAATGCAGTCCAGCTCCCGCCGGTCACGGCGAGGCTTTGTGTCTGAGACTGCGCGCTGGGCAGCGATCCGGTGATGCGCGGGGCGCGGGCGGCGGTACGTATCGTGCCCTGGCGGGTCGCCAGGTATCGCGCCTGGGCGCCATGCCGGCCCGGCAAGGGCCGTGGGTTCACGGCCAACGGTATGCCCGCGGGTATTTGCGCGGCCTGGGCCGCGGAGAATCGACGCCCGGTGTGTGCCGGGCCGCCGGCTAGCAGAGCAAGCAGTACCGCTCCGCCAATCGCGATTCTGATCGAATTCATTCCCTCTCCTCGATGAGTCTACGTTATGGGTACGCCATAGACAGTAGCAGAGTAGTGGAACGCCGGCGAGTGCCGATTGGTCCTATTAAGAGGGGAGGAAGTGTTTCAGATAGAACCGATGCCCCTACATCGTCTATAGTTTGGCGGTGCTATCTCGGGAAGGAAGGGGCAACGGCTGGTGGCGGAAGACTCAACCATCGCGGTGGTGAATGATGATACGACCTTCCTCGATCTGATGGGCTTTTTGATCGCCGAGCGGGGTTGGAAGTCGCTGATTCTGCGCGAGGCTGGGCCGGCCTTTGCGCAGTTGAAGGAGGCGATGCCCAATGTGATCATCGTCGATATTCGCATGGAGAACCCTGATGCTGGGTGGGCCATCATGGAGCTGCTCACGCTGGACCCCGCTACTCGCCACATCCCCCTGATCGTCTGCTCCGCTGCCATGTTCGATCTCCGCTCCAAGGAAGACTGGTTAAACGCGCATGGCATCGATGTGCTGCCCAAGCCTTTCGACATCGATGACCTGTATCGCTGTCTGGATCGGGCGCTCGACCAGCACACGTAGGCCCCCCTCCCCCCCGGAGGGTTGATGAATGGACAGTTTGCGAGACGTCGGATTGCCCTGAACCGTGCACGGCTCGCGTTTCGGTGCCAACTCACCGTGTGCATCGAAATGCAGTCCAGGTGCAGGGATCGCACCCTCATCCTCAACCCTTCTCCCCAGCGCCACAGGGCTGGACAGGCCGCCCGCGGGAGAAGGGGATTGGGGGTGAGGGGCATCCGTGAGCCGCTACAGCAGTTTGGCGCCCGACACCAGCAGCACCCCGGCCAGGCTGAGGCGAAGGAGTTGCTCGGGAAAGCCGATGGCCAGCCGGCTGCCGAGCAGGACACCGGGGATGGAGCCGAGCAGCAGAGAGAGCGCCATGGGGACGTTGACATTGCCGGCGGCAAACTGCGCGATGCTGGCCGCGCTGACCAGCATCGAGGCATGAAACACGTCCGTTCCCACCACATCGCTGGATTGCCAGCGGGGATACAGAAAGAGCAGCGACACAATGATCAGCGTGCCACTGCCCACCGAGGTGAGGCCGACCAGGAAGCCGACCACCGCGCCGACCATGGGCAAAATCCAGGGATAGCGCTCTCCCATCACCTGGGCGTCGCCACGCCAGTCGCCGATTCCGCGACGATGCGCGAGTTGCACCAGGAGTGGCTTGGCGACCATGATCGCCGCCACCGCGATCAGGACCCAGGCGATGGCGTGCAGCAGAAACTGATTGACCAGCGCAGGATCGGCGCGCTTGATGGCGGTGACCACACTCACTCCGGCGATGCTGGAGGGGACGCTGCCGGCCGCCAGCAGCAATGCAGTTCGGCGGTTCACCGTGTGTTGCCGGTAGTGCGCGGCCCCACCGACAATCTTGGTAATGGCGCCATAGGCCAGATCAGTCCCAACGGCAATCACCGGCTTGACGCCCATAATCAGAATCATCACCGGCGTCATCAGCGATCCCCCGCCCATGCCGGTGAGGCCGATCAGAAACCCGATCATAAGGCCGATCAGCGTAAAGCGAAAATCCACCATACCGTCCTCTGTCATTTGTAACAACTGTTAGTTTGATCCATTGTGCCAGAGACGCAGCATCGAAACTAGCTGCGCCACCCGGGCCGAAAGAAAGTGTTCAGATTTTTCCGGTCAGAGTGGTCGGCTGTTGGAATGCCGGCCCGTTCAGCGCGGTACAATACCTCAATTCCTGCCACTCAATGCCGGAGCCCGTGTATCACGTAAGAGATGAAGCAACGAGCATTCGCGATATGAATCCACTGACGGTAGTGATGGGATCGCGACACGTTCGACCACAACGAGAACATGGCATGCACCATGAGTTGTGTCATTTATTCTGGCCGTGGCATAATCGCTCACGATGGCAGACGAGGTTGCAGAGCTGAGGATCGGACCACAGGGGCGGGTGGTCATTCCGGCATCGATGCGGAAGGCGCTCGGGCTGGAACCGGGCCAGACCCTGGTCGGCCACGTTGAGGAAGGCCGGCTGGTGTTGGAGCCGCGGGATACGGTGCTTCGGCGAGTTCAGGCGCGCTTCGCCGCCGCGGTCCCGCGTGACGTGAGCCTGGCCGAGGAGCTGATCGCGGAACGCCGCGAGGAGGCGCGTCGCGAGGCCGAGGAAGCGTGAGGCCCTTCGCGTGCGTGCTCGATGCCTCAGCACTGCTCGCCGTGCTCAACCAGGAGGCCGGCGCGGATCAGGTTGTGCCGCTCCTCGACGGCGCCGCGATGTCCGCGGTGAACTGGTCGGAGACCGTGCAGAAGGCGGCCGCGCGCGGAGTGGCAACGCAGAGGCTGCGGAGTGAGGTCGAGGCCCTCGGCGTGACCATCGTTCCCTTCGATTCCGCACAGGCCGAGGGGGCGGCAACTCTCTGGCCGCGGACCGCGTCCGCCGGTTTATCCTTTGGGGACCGTGCCTGCCTCGCTCTTGCTCACCGCGAGGTCGTCCCCGCGGTTACCGCGGACCGCGCCTGGTCCACGGTGTCGGTCGATGTCAACGTTCACGTCATCCGGTAAACGAGACCCATTGGTCCTCGGCAATGTGGGCTAGGCGTGCGAGGGGCCGATCGGGCATCCACGAGACTCCTGGGAGAGTGACTTGCAATTGGACCCTAGAAGATACCGCAAAACAGCTCACAGATGGCATATTTTGCAGTACTTGGTCGTTTCGGTAACCCGCACGCGAACCCTATGGGGGTTTGACACCTTCATCCCAAATCCCTTGCCACCTCGGGCAACCCTGTTGCATGATGTCCAAAGAAGTGTCGACGTTCCTGGCTCACACAGCCGTCAGTTCCGCGGCCTCGGGGGCGTCGCTGGGGCGAAAGCGGAGCAGGTGGTAGGCGATAAGCAATTGGGTGAGGGCCAGCGGACGGCTCTGATGGCACTCGACACCGTCCGGGAAGACACCGATGCTCTCGGGGTCTGGCACGCCGACCAGGCCCATTTGGGTCTGTACCAACTGCTCCAGCGCGATCACATCGCGGTCGGCGGCGATGCCGGCGATATGCAGTACCGTGGCTGCACGGTCTCCATCACGTGTGCTGGAGAGCCGAAGGGAGGGAGTGTCCCCATCCAGGTGCGAGACCAGGCGGGTGAGATCGGGCTGAGCCAGCGACCTATATCCTATATGACCTATATCCTATATAAGGTAGGCTTAGTACCCAGGTGAGCATCGTCAGCTTCTTTGGGCGGTGGCTGGAAACGCACCACCATGTCCGCACAGGCTTTCTGTGGCCGGATGAAGTCGGCGGAAGCGCGTTCCCGTTTGTCCAGGTCGGCCAACACCTGCTCTCGTGTAGGGTCTCGAAGGCCGATCTGATCACCATCGAACCGGACGATATCTACGCCAGCCGCGTCTTTACCGAGGGCATTCCGGACGAGGTGAAACCTCCCCAGGCGTCGCTGGCCGGCGAGGGAGCGCCGGCCCACTGAAATACACCCTCCACCAGCTCCACGTCTTTACGGTGGTGGCGCGCCACGGGAGCATCACCCAGGCGGCAAAGGAGCTACAGATCGCGCAGCCGGCCATCTCGGCCCACCTCGCGGCGCTGGAAGGCGCGGTGGGCGTTCGCCTGTTCGATCGGGTGGGATGCGGCATGCGCCTGAATGGGGCCGGCGCCGAGTTTCTGGCGGCGTCCGAGCGCATGCTGACCGGCGTGGAGAAGCTGAGGCAGCACGCCGATCAACTGCTGACCCTGCAGCGCGGCGTGGTCACCGTGGCCACCAGCACCACCGCGGGGAACTATGTGGCGCCGCACTTACTAGGCGACTTCCACCAGCGCTACCCTCGGCTGACGGTGAAGCTGGAAGTCTGCAATCGTTTCGCGGTGCAGCAGAAGATTTTTTCCGGCCAGGCCGATCTGGCCGTGATGGGGATGGTTGAAGGGAAGGAGCAGCTGCAGGTTATCCCGTTTCTCTCCAATGCGTTGGTGGTGGCGCCGCCCTCCCATCCCCAGGCGGCGAGGGCGGCGCTCCCGCTGGCCGCACTGGGCCAGGAGGAGTTCGTGGTACGCGAACAGGGTTTCGGGACGCGCTGCGACATGGAAGAGCTCTTCCGTGCCGCGGGCGTTCCCCTGCGGATCGGGCTGGAACTGGGGAGCACCGGCGCGATGAAGGAGGCAGTGGCGGCGGGATTGGGTCTGGCCATCATCCCGCTGCAGAGCCTGGAACTGGAGCAAGCCGATGGTGTACTGGCGCTGCTGGATATCACTGGCTTCCCGGTACTGCGGGACTGGAATGTGGTGTCGCTGCGCAACCGGCCGCTATCGCCCGCCGCGGAAGCGCTGAGCCGGCACCTGCAGTCGTATTACCGTCCCGAGGGCGAGATCGATGGACTGCATGATACCATAGGGCACTTTAGCCACCAGATGGAAACGTGTTCAGTGAAGAAGGAGTGTTCCGTGTACACCACGATCGAACGTCGCACGATAAATCGCGAGCGAATGCAAGAGACTGTCCAGCGCGCACAGGTCGAAATCTTCCCCAAGCTGCAGGGTGCCCCTGGATTTACGGGGTTTTACCTGGTCACCGATGAGGAGAACGGCATCAATACCGCAATCGTCGTATGGCAGGACAAGGCGCATGCCGAGGCCTTCTTCAGCGTGGCGCAAGGGTGGCTGCAGACGCTCGACGAACTCGGGCACGTGCAGCAGAGCTTCAATAGTGGCGAGACGATGGTCCAACTCGAGCCCCAGAAGTAGAGTATTCGTCAGACACGCCTCGGGGTACACTACGGGTGGCATACGCGGCTCGCAGACCGACGGACGCCACGGCGTCCGTACCCTGGCCGGACTGGCCGTACTGCACCATGGCGTCGGCCCACGGGCCGATTCGCCCTGCCTGCCGTGTGCCCGCCCTTGCCGGGGTATCCGCGTTGTCTTCAGTCAACCGTATACGGCTGAAGACAACGAGTCGGGCGCAGGCACGCCCTGGCAGGGGTTCCTGCTCCTTGACTACGGAGGAGCAATGTGGGTTTGCGCTCCAGGTCTCTCTGAAACGCGAGGATTGCCTCCAGTGCCTGTTCTTGTGCTTCGAGCAGGAATCCGCGAAGCTTCTCGACGCGTAGTCCGCACGACAGTACGCCGGTAACATACCATGGAGCATGGCTCACATGGCGCTCCCTCGCCTGGCCGCCTTGACGCTACTCGTGGTACTCGCCGGATGCGGCTCGGCACAGAGTTCCGCGGCGATGGTGCCCGCTCCACACTACACAACATCGGCGCTGCTGCTGCCGGTACCCCACGCTCAGGTGCGCACCATTCAGTTCCGGCCGGATAGCTACGATTGCGCTGCCATTGCCTATGTGCGGCCCGACCTCAAGAGCGTGCGTTGCTACGACGTTCTCACCCTGCAACTGGGCCCATCGCAGCCACGTGGTCGCTGGACCGAGCGGTACGCCTCGATCCGGCAATGTGTGGCCCGGCTCACGCCGGCCCAACTCAAGGGAGGCTGTGTCCACTCCATCCAGACCTGTGCCAATCAACGGAACAATGCGTGTGCCCCCGACTGGACCTCCCAAACCTCCATCGAGTTTCTGACCAACGGTACTCAGGTGAAGAAGGAATGGCTGACGTGCGGTGAGGCTACCGCGCACGGCTTTCGTGTCACCTCGCAATACTGTGGCGCCTCCAGAAAGTTTGTTCCCTGGAGGCGCGGATGGCTGAGCGTGGGAGACAACTCGCGCTTGTACATCGCGAACGTCGTGGACCGACACACCGAGGAGCGGTTCGATCTCCGTCCTGATGGCGCACTCCTGTTCGCGGGCTGTTGCTAGCGGCAGGGGGGCCACTTGTCAGTCGGCTGTACCAACTTTCGACTCTACTCTCCTCCTCGCAGGCGCGATATGCTCGACCCATAGCCGTCCACCAATCGACAATGTGTGCCGATTCACTCGTTCCACGGAAGGAGCGTCCTCCAGCATGGTTGCAGTATTCACCTCCCCGGTCTCTCGATTTCCGCTGGTCGATCCGGCGCCGATCCACGACCCAGTAACCGGGCAGGTCTTTGCCGAAATCGAGCAGGAGCTGGGCTTTGGCATCGTGCCCAACCTCTTCGTGCCATGGCCATCCAGCCAGACGTGCTCCGGGCCACCTGGGACCTCTTTCGTGCCACCGTGCTGCGGGGCGCACTGCCACGCAACGTCAAGGAAATGGTGGGTGTCGTGGTATCCGCGGCCAACGGCAGCGAGTACGCCTTGAAGGTGCATCTCCATTCCCCGGGCGTGTAGGGCATTGGCGACGAGGTACTGGCCGCCCTGGCGAGCGGCGTCAGCGAGGCTCCCGGCCTCTCTCCTTCCGTTACCGCTATGCTGCGCATGGCACACAAAGCGGCACAGCGTGGCCCCGAGCGGTGACCGAGGCCGATATCGAGGCCGTGACCATCGAAGGCATCACCAGCCTGGAACTGGCCGAGGTGTTTGCCAGCATCGACCTCTTTCAGTACGTTAATAGCTTCACCGACCTGGCGCGCGTCCCAGTCGATGCGATATAGCGCGGCCATCTCTCCGCCGAGCGAGGTCTCGATTGGCGCCAATAGCTTGATGGTGGCCGCCGAGCTCGGCTCCGCCCTGGCCGTCGGCACCAGCGTGCCGGCACTGCTGGAGACGCTCAAAGGGCAGTTGAAGTGGATCCTGCCGGCCGCCTACGTGTCGCTGTGTCTGATGGAGGACGATGGGGTGTCCAATCGCGTCGTCGAGCCGGACGGCGACGAACGTGTCGTGCCGCTCAGCGAGGGACTCGTTGGTTGGGCGCTGCGGCACAATACACCGCTCGACATTCCGGATCTCCAGGACGAAGCTCGCCTGCCACCGACGGTGGGTGGGATAACGTTGCACCGCGGCCACGGCTCTCTCCTGGTCTTGCCCCTGCGCGCCGGCGGGCGCGTGCTGGGTTCACTGACCATCGGCTCGTCCCGCCTGCGTGCTTACGCCGAGACCGACCATGGCATGAACAATCTGGTGGCGATGCAGGTCGCCGGCATGGCGCGGGCGGTCGAGGCACGGGATCCATACACGCATGGCCACGCGGAGCGGTTCACCCACTACGCCCTGCAACTATCGCGGCGGACCATGGCCCCCAATGGGACCTAACCTTCGCCGCCACCTTTGTTCGCCTCTTCCACCAGGCTGCCGCCTAGCCGGCATACGTGCCATGTAGAGTTGAAGTTGGTAATGCTCCCATCGTGTCCATCCCACGTGGCGTAGGAGGCGGGTCGTCCGGGCGACGATGGAGACAGACCATCACGCTCGGTGCTGGTGCCCCTGCCCGTCTGTGACATGCTCATCCACGAAGGCCCAATGATCGAGACGGACATGCCGGCATGCGACGCAGATGGTCCAGGCCAGCACCACATCGCGCTGACCCGCCGGCTGCCGGTCTCGCCGCAGCATGACCATGGAGCCACCACAGTTTGGGCAGGGGGATGAGGGTTCGGCCATGACAGTGGTCTCTTTCTCGTCGCTTTGACAACTCCCTTCGCAAGTTATGTGCCGCTGATTGCGACACATTGATTCATGCGCCCTTTTCCTGTAGCGTGATACATGCAGGAGGAGGAGAAGGCATGACTCGAATCGCAGTCGTGAACGACGATACCGTCTTTCTCGAGATGATGGCCGCCGTTCTGGCGGAGCGGGGATGGGACACCAGGGTCTACCGAGAGCGGGGGAATGCGTTCGCCGAGCTGCAACAGGATCCGCCCGCCCTCATCATCCTGGACATTCGGATGGAATCACCGGAGACCGGGTGGACGCTCCTCGAACTGTTCACCCTCGATCAGAGACTGTGTACCATTCCAGTGATCGTGTGCTCAGCAGCACTGCTCGATCTTCAGGCCCATGAGCAGTGGCTCAATCAGAATGGAATCGCAGTCCTTCCCAAGCCGTTCAACATCAGGCAGCTCTACCAGGAGGTTGAAGCAGCCCTGGAACGGCATTGCCGGCCCGATCGCCGCTGATATCCAGAGACACATGCGGCAAGTAGCGGGCCCTCAGCGTGTCATGGAGTTCGCCGAGGCGATTCGGCGATGGACCCGGCAGGACGACGGGCCTGGGAAGGAACCCGGGCCCGTCGTCCTGGCCCGTTTCGACGATCTGCCGGAGGACTACCGACTCTCGATTTGGGTGAAGGTAACCAAGATTGAACAGCTGCACAAGCGAAAAGCGCGACGGGTGCACATCACGTGATCGGAGACGGTGTCCGGCTCTTAGTGGCTCAGGATCAATGTAGTCGAGGCGGCGCCTATTTTTGCGTGGGCGTGAGAGGTACCTGATCGGCAAACCACGCTCTACGCGCTGTGTGACTTGGTAGCGTATTCCCCGCCCACAGGCCCCATGCGGAGTGACGGCTGGCCATGGCCGAAAATGCGAGATAGTGGGCTGTCGTACGTCCTCTATAAAAATTGCCGCTGACCGTTATCGAGTACATCGGCTCAACTACGGGCCCGTCGGTCTCAGTCGAAATAGATCGAATAATGCGTGGGTGCGGGTCCCCGTAGGCTACGCCTACATAGTCGGCCGCATCCTGCGCACTGAGCAGCGGAGATGCGAGGCTCTGGTAGACGTGATAGCCACCGAACACCCCAGCGAGAAGAAGGACTGCTATTGCGAACCGTGCCATGGTGTATCCATTGTATTGAACAGTAGACTAGTGGAAGGTTTCCGAGACCATCCCGGCGTTGGTGGGTGATGGCATTCCTAGATGCACATATTGGGGATGTCGATATGCACGACGGTTCCCCGTTTCAGGATGACCTGCGCGAATGACGCGACGTTCGAGTGCAGCAAGCGGGCTCTGAACACATACTGGCCGGGAACCAGGACAAAACGATAGGTCCTATTGGTTCACTATCCTAACGCTCCAACCATCACGTATGTTACCGTCTTCGCGTCGAAACCGGAAATCTCCGCGCGGAGGTGTCCGGCCCATAGCTCAGTGTGCGCGAAGCAAACGTGATACGTTTTCCTCGACCTCTCACGCATCTCGGCATGCTCAGGCGGTTCTATACTGACATGGAGATGATCGCCGGGGTACAGACCTACATTCGGAAAGAGCAGCTTGCTATGCGGCCCCGGAGGTTCCTGATTGTCGCTGCCGTCCTGTTGGTGGCATGCGTGGCAGCAGCCACCCTCGTGCTCCCGGCCTGGCTTGGTCCACGACTCATCCTCACCGACGAGGGCAATGGCTATGGCCAGGGTCGCTGGCACGTGCACCGGCCCATCAGCATTGCCTACTTTTTCCAGAACCGGACAGGAACGCCGCTGACCGTGACCAGTGTCACGCTCTCGCACGCCCTGTCGCCGCAGGTGAAGGTGATGGGCGAGTCGATTCTGTCTATTCCTCCTCGCGCAGCAACCTTTCTCATGATTTCGGAGCCCATGCCGTCATGGTTACGCGCGCAGGGCTACGCGGTCCATGCCGTCCGGAATTACCGTCTTCGCCCTCATGAAGTGATCCAATATGTGCTCAGGCTGGAGTATAATGCGCCAGGTGTTTTCACCATCCAGGGGGTCACCTTGCATGCAACCTATCCGCTTCCGGTTGGGTTCTTCCCGGTGCAAGTGACAAACATGGCCTGCAGCCAGATCGGCGTGGGCGCGACGCTCGGGGACTCGTTCTGTTTGGGTCCAGCTGCCTGAGCGTCTTCCGGCCATCGCACCGGTAGCTGGATGTGAACTGTCACACGGTACTGGTTCCTGCGTTCTCTCTAGAGAGAAAGGTACAAGGATTCCATCATGCCTTTGATGCTGCGTCTCCTTCCCGCGCTCTGTGGACTACTGGTCATTGCTCCGATGAACGCTTCGGCGGCCCAGCGGTTGTCCCAGACTGGGAGCTGTTCGGCACGCCTCGTCTTGAACCTTCGAGCGAATCCCGATCCTGGGCGGCCAACCAGCGCCCCAGCGATCCCACCAGGTGTACTACAGGTCCGCGTGCCGCTGTTCCCCGGTGCGCAGCCATCCTCTCGCGCCATGCCACAGGCATCCTACGGGTTTCCCTCTTCCTGGTACCGGAAAGATGCCCGTGCGGAATACCTCGTTCCAGGAGAGTGGGGTGGTATTCAGCAATGGTACCGTGCGGCCTTCACCAGCTGTGGCTTTCGATTCGACGGCAGCGGATACAGCGGCAACGGCAGTGGAATCGTTGCCCATTCGGTCAGCTTCGGGTTCGGGCAGCAGGGGAGGGATCAGATTACACTGACCTTCGAGCCGGCTGGAGCACATCAAACACTGGTGTTGTATGCGGCATCCGCCATCACACTGCCACCACCGCGGATTCTGGCGCCGGGGTCGCCTACCGGAGCAACCATCTCGTACTTCGGATCACGTGCCCCGGGGAAGGCGCCACATGCTGTGGTACCAATCGACTCTCGGGTGGTTATCCTTCATCTGGTTCGAACCCTGAATCACCTCCCGGCGGCGGACGAACCCGGCTTCTGCGCCCTGGATGTCGGTACGCACGATACGATCTCCTTCCGATACGCGAGCGGCCGCACACTTTCTCTTGACGTGTCGACTGGTGGGTGTGCCAATGTGGAGCGGGGAACCGTGGTGGCAGCACACAGTACTCCCACTCTGCTGCGCCTGCTGGCCCAGATTGAACGAGGTTGAGTTGCGCCGTGTATGCCAACCTGCATGTATATGCCACGAGAGGGAGGCGACAGGTGTTCTTTCGGTTCATCGTGCGACTCATGGCCGTGACGATCGCGCTGGCGGCTTCGGCGCCTTCCAGCGTTGCTCGGGGGGATGTCCCTCACGCCGCTCGATCGCACGCCGTCTCCACCACGGCGGACGGGCTTATTGTCACCCTCCAGACGCCATCGGCAGCCTATCCGCCCGACGCCCTGGTATCTGTGACGGTGAGGCTCCGCAACCTGAGTAACGCCGGTGTACGGTTGGAGATGTGCGCCCAATTCCTGCCCCTGGTACAGATGCTCGACTCGGCAGGCCAGGCGGCGCCGCAGCCTCCGATCCCGACCGGGATCGTGCGTCCGGCATGTTTCGACCCCACGCCCCCAGTGTCGCTGCCGATCGGGCAGACTCTCACCTGGACCGGCCTGATGATCCTGCGTGCTCCTCGGCTGCGCGCTATCGCGACCATCTATGGGAAGAGAACCGAGGTGGGGTTGTTTGGCGCACCATCGCGGGAACTCCAGACACCCACCCTCCAACTTGGAACGACCCCTCAGGTCCGCACGCAGGCCAGGGTCGCGACCATACCTCGCCTCCACGCCACGGTGCAGGCGCCAGCCTCACGCCAGGTGTACTACACCGACCGGGTTGACTGTACCGATCCATACCGGGGAGCGATCTCCGGCGGTACGACCGGGTGGACTGCAACCGGCGGCCGCAGTATCGAACCCGGCTTCGTGGAAAACTGCGGGCGCGTGAGCCGCTGGCGGCTCGCGGTGGCGGTCGTGGGCCAGGCGCCCATCTGGCTCGACCATCGCCTGGCGCCGCCTGCCATACCGGCGGCTGGAATCATTGCCGCGACCAGGTGCGCCTCCAGCCCTCCGCGCGGGGCAGGAACCGTGGCGGCAACCTGGCATGGATCGGCGTACCTTATAAGAAAGGCGATAAGAATAAGAAGGGCGATAAGAGCGGCGAACGAGATAACAAGGGCGAATGACGTCGCGGCGAACAGCGGATATGTCTGCCGGCTCACCGCGCCGGTACGTGCCAACGGTGCAAGGATCTCGCCAACCGGCCGGTGGGTGGCATATGCCGCGCCAGTTCCGGGCCATCATATGCCCACGGTTCTCTGGTTGGTCCCCACCGACGGTGGTAGTGCGCCACGACGCGTGCTCGGGACGGAGTTCCACGCTCCCTCCGCGTCCCTTCTCTGGTCGCCGAACGGGCAGTTGTTTACCTACCAGCAGCAGGGTACGATCATCGTTCGCACTGCCGACGGCGGACGGCCCGAGATAGCCATCCCGAATAACGGACGGTTCGGCGCCTCGCCGCTTCTCACCTGGTCACCGGATGGATCGAGGGTGGCAGTGACGGAGGGGGGTTCCGCCGAGGAGGGTGTGCGAACTCTGCGACTCGCTGTGGGGCGAGCGAACGGGTCTGGCTCAACCACCTCGATCGTCAGTTTTCCCACCTGGATCAGCAATCCGTCTGGCCTGCCGCACGGATCGTTTCCATGGAGTGATGTTGCCTTGGCGGCGGACGGTCGCCACGTGTTCCTGACGACCACCGGTGGCGGTGTCCGACTGTCTGGCGTGTGGGAGGCGCCGTTGGCAGGCGGGCCGGCTCGGCTGGTGCTCGGCAGCCAGGCACGAGTCCAGGGACATCCAGCCCCCGCCGCCCATCTCGACGGCGCCACGCACCTCTTTGCTTCTCCCAATGGGCGGTACCTGGTGGTCGATCCGAGGGCGGGATTTTGGGTAGAGGACACGCGAACCCTGCGTGGCCGGCTGCTCCCAGTCCCGCCACGACCGGATTGTGTCGTGTCACAATCGGTCTGGACCGCCGGAGGGGACGGCGTGACGTTCGTCCAGACCTGTAGTCTCAACGGTGCGAGTGCCTTCCGATCGACGGTGTGGCGTGTCTCTCTGCACGGCGGAGCGCCTCGCCAATTGCAGACCATCGTCGACCGGCTGCCGGATGCGATATCGATCGGACCGGTGTATCGCTGCGTCCGCTGCGGGTTCAATCCTGGACCATGAGACGCCGGAGATCGAAGGGAGGATGGAAGAGGAACGACCGGATCTGGACCATTGTTCCCCCTACGGATACCAAGGGTTTAGAGGAGTAGGAACTCCGGAATGCCTCATAGTCTTCGGTCGGCTTCTTGAAGCGAGACATCCCGACAGGCGGGAGCGGCATAACCACGACAAGGTCGTCCCCATTCCAGCGCAGGACACGGGACTCGCCAACCCGGCGAACCTCTTCCACCAGGCGGAGGATGTCGGGCACATCATCGATGTCGATCGATTTGGGTTACTCTGCCATACGTCTCCATCCTTTTAATCCGCCAACTGGATTGAAGGCGACGGCCATTGCCGCGGGTGCGTACCACGGTCTGGCAATTGGCTCAGATGGAAACATGTACGTCTGGGGCGCTAACGGGAACGGCGAGCTGGGGAATGGGACAAACGCCGACAGTTCCACGCCGGTAGTGGTTCACCTACCGCCTGGGATGACCCCGCTGGCCCTTGGGACCGGTTCGGAAGCCATTCATAGCCTAGCGATCCTCAGCGGCGGCGAACCGACGGCGGCCATCCTCTCCGGGTTCCATGCGGTCCATGCCGGCGGCAGCATCCGTTCATGCCTGGCAGCATGATGTCGAGCACGATGGCGTCGTACGGTGTGGACTCGGCCTGCAAGAGCGCATCGTCGCCGTTCGTGCAGTTCGTTACGCCGTACCCCTCCTCAGCGAGGCCACGTCGCAGCACGTCGCCCAGGCGAGGGTCATCTTCCACAATGAGAACCTGCATGCTCGTTCCTCCAGACCGATACGTAAGGTTGTAGCTCTATCGAACCCCTCCAGTCCCATTGTGGTAGGTGCAGATGAACGCCAGATGACAATGCTTTCATTCAGGCTCTGGGCAAAATCACACGCCATGGACGTGAGTAGAGGACGTTTCGAACGTGACGCGGCTTGATGATCAATTTTTCATTTGCGCGTCACGTTGCGTTCATCCGGGTTCAATACAGTGAAAGAGGTAAGACGACCGGCCTGGTCGAACCGGTCACACGACAACACAAACCAGTATGAAAGGACTATGAACATGAATTTCCAGAAGAAATTGCTTGTCATTCCCGCCGCCCTCCTGCTCGCCGGCGCCTCCGGCATTGGATTCGTCCACGCGGCGCAGGGAACCACGAACGCGCCGGCCATCACTGCGCCGGCCCAGACCGACAACAACACCGGCAGCGTCCAGCAGGGCGACCAGAATATTCCTGACGTTGCCGGCGCGACCGAAGCAAACGCTCCTGAGGCTGCAAGTGCCGCCGATGCTCCTGGTGGACCCGATGTCCAGCAGGGCGACCAGACCAGCGCTGATACCGGCGCAGCCGAGGCAAACAGCCCCGAGGCTGCTAGTGCCGTTGATGCTCCTGGTGGGCCCGACGTCCAGCAGGGCGACCAGACCGGCCCTGATACCGGCAACTAAACCCAGCACGACGTTGTAGTCTGGCGACAAGGAAGCCTTGGGCGTTCGCGCTCAAGGCTTCCTTTACGTTGGTGCGTGAGTCTGGATGGTCCTCCCCCATCGAGAACCTTTTCAAGCCCGCTGGCCGGTTACCTCGCGCTCTTGCGGCCGCTTCTGTACAGAGATACGACCCACGGGTTATGCAGGGTGGTAGAAAGCGCTTCGACTCCCCGGCAAGTAGTGCTGACTCCAAGATGAGCACTGCCATAGATGACGCGATGATGCTGAGACGGATTGCTGAAGGGGGTGGCCCCGGCGAGAGACTCATCGACCGGCTCGATATCGGTGCCCGTCGCGGTCGCGGGCTTGGCTACCGCACGTTGCCGCCGGTCGGGTTCCTCACTGCCGATCGGCGATGCACGCAGTCATCCACACACCGGTCCCGGTCGCATCAGGTATCCCCGTTAGAGAATAGTTCCATCCCAGTAGTGGTTCACCTGCCGGCTAGGATGACTCCCCTGGCCCTCGGGATCGGCTCACAGGCCAATCACAGCTTCGCGATCCTCACCAGCAGCAGCGCACCGACGGCGGCAATCCTCTCCTCGTTCCACGCGGTCCATGCCGGCGGCGGCATCCACTTCCACTGGCGTGTTGCCTCGGGAGCGAGCCTTCGCGGCTTCTATCTGACTGCCGGAACGCATCGCCTGAACCGCCTCTTGATTGCGGTCAATGCCCACCGGCAGAGTTACGCATACCGGAGTCGGTGGCAGGGCCACGGCCCCTATCGGCTGCATGGCATTCTGCAGGGCGGTGCGGTGGTGACGCTTGCCAGTTCCAGCTGAGTAGGCGATTCAGCGATGAGGCCTGCGGCTGGAACTGGCCGCGGGTCTCATCCTGCTCGCATGCGCCTCTGGAAGCGTAACCATGCCGGCCCTCACCTCAGCGTGAAACCCATCTGCAGGGCTCCTCCCATCCTGGCTCGCATCGACGTTGCATCCGGATCAGTCGTGCTCATCTGGAAGTCGGCTACCCGGCGATAGCTCCCATGCTGCACATCTCGCTCTTGCTCTCCACCTTCGGCCATCCAGTCGTGCCGCTTGGCATTCTGCTCGGCAAGATCCGATGGCGGATCGATCGGGAGCTGAGTCGGCTCAGCCATTTCCCCAGGCCGTTCCTCGTCACGCTGCTCGTCGTCCGCGTGCTGACCCGCACTATCCTGACCTTCATCACTTGCAGCCTCACAGAGATTCCGAAGGTGCTCATCGACAGCGAAGCGCGGCTTCATGGAGTCGAGGGAGGCGTTGGCCCGGACCTTGGTGGCGTCAATGTACAACTCCTTGCCCCACACGAGACCGGCGTCGACGAACTGCTCAACGATGGCATCGAAGAAGCGTCGGAAGACCTCGAGCCCATACCGTTCCCGGATGCGTGTGAGCGTCGAATGGTCGGGCAAGGTCTCATCGAGTCCGTATCCCACATACCAGCGGACGCTCAGTCGATCAGCAGCCAGGCGCATGAGCTGTCGCTCAGAGCGCAGTCCCTCCAGGTATAGAACGAGCAGGAGCTTGAAGAACACAATGGGGTCGACACTCGGCCGGCCACGCTCGGCATAGCAGTCCTTCACCCAGTCGCGGACGAAGGAGAGATCGAGCGTCTTGTCCAACTGGCGATAGAGGTTGTCCTTGGGGACCAATGCGTCGAGGGAGACGAGGACGGGACGATCAGCAGCGCGGGAGCGTGTGGGACCGAGCATGAGGGAGGCCTCGGTGACGGTGAGATGCTACGGAAACAGCATTGTCGTTCACGCAATCCTGCGTGCGCCTCCGACGGCGGATGCAATCCCCGGCCCTCGTCACTGGCCTACCCTTCCGTCGATGCACTCGCGCAACAGGTCGGCGTGCCCGCAGTGACGCGCGTACTCCTCGATCCTGTGCACCATCAGCTCCCGAACTGCGATCCCGCGCTTCCCCAGACGCTCGCTCAGATCGGGGTGCTCGGCGAGCGCGGTGTCGGTCGCGGCCTGCTCGCGCGCCAGAGCGGAGTACGCAGCGTCAACCTCGGCCTGCTCGGCGACGGCTCCGTTGAAGTCCGCGTCACGCTCGCCGTACAGCTTCGGGAGTGGATCACCGTCGCTGATCCAGTTGCGCCAGTCCCGTTCCACCTCGGCGAGGTGCCGATGCAGGCCCAGCAGCGACATCGTCGACGGCGGAACCGACCGACGGGCCAGTTGCTCCGCATCCAGCCCTTCGCACTTCATCCGCAGGGTCATCCGGTAGTGCGTTAGGTAGTCCTGCAGCGTCGCAAGCTCGCCGTCCGGACTGACTCCTTCGCTGTTGCGGGGGTCGTCGTTCGGGTCAACCCACATGTCGGGGTAGATGGTTGCCTGGCTCCATCGTGTGCGTTGGTCAGTCACGCGTCCATCTTAGTCCGCGGGGGCCCAAGCTCGCCAGCCTAGAGCTAGACGCACACGGCCGTCGATCGACTTACCATCACCACACCGGAGATCACTCCTCCACCACTCGGCGAGACGTCATCTCCTTTCGGGCGCTGAAAAGCACGTAGTGGCCGGATCCCGAAAACCGTTTCACCTTGTGTGAGAGTCGATCAGCCAGCCGGGGTCAGGCCAGTTGCCAGGAGCAATCAACGCGCTTTTATCAACAGGCTCTCTGCCTTGAGGGTAGCCGGCGGTAGAGGAACGAGGCGAATTGGCTCGCCGGTGCCGCAGACGCTCAGTGATCGCGCCGGATGGCGCCGAGCCAGTGCGCCCAGGTGGTGTCCCACGGCAGGAACGCAATCGCCAGGACCAGGCCGAGGAGCAGGCTACCGGCCACGAGCATCCGCCGATCGACTACTCCTGCCACTCGTTGAACGCCGCGTGCCATGCCGTCGGCGCCAGAGAGGGAGACAGCGCGGAGCGTGTAGGTCAGGACGTGCGCGGACATCAGCCAGAACCACACGAAGAATGAGAGCGAATGCACTTGCCGCCATGCCCCTTCCTCTCCGGGCCGCGAGACCACCAGAATGACGCCGCTGGCGAATAGCAGGATGGTGGCGGCAATCAGGAAAGGCGCCAGGATGCGTGGCAATGGACGTGGAGGACCGGCCGCACGATAGGGAGCATTGCCGGTGTAATAGGCGATGAAGCGATAGCCGGTACTGGCGAGCTTGAGCCCGATGGGCGGAATAAGCAGAAAGCCGATAAAGGCGTGTGGGATAAACAGAGCGCGGACATTCAGAACCGTGAATCCCTCGACCGCGAGGAGCACCAGAAGGAACAGCCCGACCAGCGCCGTAAGCCGAGCGTTGCCGGCTGTGCCGCCGCGCAGTAGGCGCCGCACACCACCGGATACCGGAGTGGGCGATGGGGGCGGTTCAGCGAAGCGGTGCGCGGTCAACGACGTACCTCCGTCCGGGCCTGTCCCGCCGTGGGCGGCGAGTGCTAATTGTATTCGCTATTATATCCACTGTGGTTACATAGACGCACGGTCGGTACGCAGTCGCTGGATGCCCGCTCCCTCCTCATCCCACAGACCACCATCGGCATCGCAACGGGCATTCAGCGCTCCGTCATGGAACCGTCATTTTTCTGCCATGGAAGCGTCATATCACCTCGCTACGCTGAAAGAGTACTAAGCAAACACGGTGCTCTTCGCGCTCCACGAGACAGATGCAAAGGCTGGTGACACCATGAACGAACAGGTCTTGAAACAAGAAGGAACGGAGTATCCGCGGCAGGACACGCTCCTGGACGACGCGCTGTATCAGTTCCATGGCTTTCGGGTCGTGGATGCCGATGGCCAGTCGGTCGGACTGATCGACTGGGTCTGGGCCGATGCGGTAAGTGGCCACGGTGAGTTCATCGGCGTCCGGCTGCGCTGGCTGGGGGGAACCGTGCTGGCCATTCCCACCGCCGGCGTGCGGATCGACCGGCAAACCTCCACGGTGCAGGTCGCTTATATAAGGAAGCAAATCAAGCAGGCGCGACGCTGCTCGATCGACCGTCCCCTCGCCGAGGCTGAGAAATGCGACATTCGCGCCCATTATGCCCCGGCGCACGTGACGGTTGCCGCTCCGGTGCGCAACCAGGCGGCGCGCCAGTCCGTGCGGAACATGGTTTCCGTTCGAGCACGGTAGTGTCCACTTTAGCCACGACTCAACGAAGCGCGGAACGCGCGGGCGACCCGGCGCGGCCAGTGTCCAACAAGACAGCGAGATGATTCGATTGAACCAGGCGAGGCCGAACCGTATGAACGGGCGCGGCGCTACACCTCCAGCCAACGCGCGGCTCCCCAAGTATCGCAGCCTGACGGTGGGCGCGATCGCGGCGGCCATCCTGCTGGCCAATGCAGCGGTCATCGTGGTGCTGTGGTTGCGCGGGGGTGGTGTGTCGGGCGTGCATGGCATGGCCGACCTGCTCACCAGCCTGGGCCGGATCACCGGGCTGCTGGGCGCCTATCTGCTGCTGATCCAGGTCCTGCTGCTGGCCTGTCTGCGTCGCATCGAACGGCTGGTCGGGTACGATCGACTGACGGTCTGGCATCGGACCAACGGCAAGCTCTGCCTCTATCTGGTGCTGGCCCACGTGATCTTGATCACCATCGGCTATGCGCTGCTGGATCGCCTCTCGATCCCCAGTCAGGTGTCGAGCCTGTTTGGCATCTATCCCGATATGATTCAGGCGGGCGTTGGGACCGTGCTGATCGTCCTGGTCGCCGTCAGCTCGATCGTGATCGTCCGCCGACGTTTGCGCTACGAGACCTGGTACCTGGTTCACCTCAGCGCCTACGCCGGCATCTTCCTGACCTGGTTGCATGAAATTCCCACCGGCAACGAGTTCCTCACCAACTCCGCCGCTGCCGCGTACTGGACCGCACTGTATCTGGTGACACTGGTCCTGGTTATTCTCTTCCGCTTTGCCCAACCGACCCTCCATGCCTTTCGCTACCAACTGCGCGTGGCCGAGGTGAACGTAGAAAGCCCGAGCGTGGTCTCGCTGCGGATTACCGGGCGCCATCTGGACCGGATGGGCGCGCGCGCCGGACAGTTCTTTCTGTGGCGCTTTGTGACCTGGAAGCTGGTGTGGCAGTCGCATCCCTTCTCACTCTCCGCCGCGCCCGACGGCCAGTCGCTGCGCATCACGATTAAAAGCCTGGGTGACTTCACCAGCCGTATCAGAGAGATTCGTCCCGGCACCCGGGTGGTCGGCGTAGGCCCCTTTGGCCTCTTCACCGACGCCGTTCGCCGCCGCGACCGGGTTGCCCTGATTGCCGGCGGGGTGGGCATCACGCCCATCCGCTCCCTGCTGGAGGAGATGAGCGGCGACCTGGTGCTGATCTATCGTGTGGTAGACCACACAGAGGTGGTCTTCCGCGAGGAGCTGGAGGTACTCGCCCAGGAACGCGGCGTCAGGCTGTGCTACGTCACGGGAGACCATCGGGCGCCGGGCGGCGAGCGGCTCATGTCGCCCGATCACCTGCGCGAACTGATACCCGACCTGGCCGAGCGCGAGGTCTACGTCTGCGGACCGCCCGCCATGTCCAGCGCGGTGGAATCCCATGTGCACCGCGCCGGCGTACCCCAAAGGTACATCCATAACGAGAGCTTTGCTTACTAAACCGTCACCGCACATTCGAAAGGAAGTAGCCATGAAACGACCAACTGCCGCCGCCCTCCTGCCCCTGACGACCACCGCAATCGCGTTCCGCCTCGCACACCGCACCGGGCTGACCGGGCCACGGCTCCGGGTGAGTCGAAGGACCGTTCTTAAGGCCGGCGGCCTGGGCCTCTCCGCCCTGGTGACCGGCGCCTGGAAGAGTCGCGCAGCGGTGTTCGCGGCGCCGAGCCAGACGGTATCGCCCGCCGGGACCTGCCTGCTGGCGCCCGAACAGACCGAGGGACCGTACTACATTGCGAAGGAAAAGATTCGCGGCAACCTGGTGGAGCATAAGCCGGGTACCCCGCTCCAGCTTCAGCTCAGGGTGATCGACGCGGCCACCTGCAAGCCGATCAAAAACGCTGCCGTGGACATCTGGCACTGCGATGCCGGAGGTGTCTATGCGGGGTTCCAGAGCGCGAGCGCGGGTGGCCCGCCCGGAGGAGGCGCCGGCCCTACCGATAAGGCGACCTTCCTGCGCGGGATTCAGCTGACCAACTCGCAGGGGTACGCCGAGTTCCAGACCGTGTACCCCGGTTGGTATCGTGGCCGAACGGTCCACATCCACGTCAAGGTCCATCTGGGCGGCCAGGTGGTGGGCCATGTCGTTCACACCGGTCAGCTCTACTTCCCAGATACGCTCACCAGCAAGGTCTATCAGACCGGCGTCTACCGGTCGCGTGCCGCGGCGCGAGATACCTTTAATAGCAGCGATGGCATCTACCAGAGTGGCAGCAGGCAGTCGACGCTCGCCCTGAAGCGCGATGGTCGCGGCGGGTACATCGGCGCGATTGCCCTCGGCGTGCACCGTGCCTGAGTTGACCGAAGGCGCCGGCAAGGCGTCGACATCTGATCGCCAAGCAGCACAACAGCAAAATTTTCACCCCTTCTCCCCGAAAGGAACTAGCATGAAATCAACTATTGTCCAGCGATCGATCTGCCCACTCACGGCCGTGGTCATGGCGGCACTCCCCATCGGCCACGCCTGGAACACCGCCCACGCGGCCGTCCCGGAAAAAGTCGTGGCCGTGGCCAAGGCGAAGACCTACAAAGGGTCCCTGGAGCAAATGCAGCAGTGGGGCCCGATTCGGGTCTCGATCGTGGTGAAAAGTAAGAAGATCACCGCCGTCAAGGTGGCGGCGGAGTACCATACCGGGCGCTCGGCGCAGATTCAGGGCCAGGCCATCCCCATCTTGAAGCAGGAGACACTGAAGGCCCAGAGTGCCACCATCGATACCGTCTCCGGCGCGACCGATACCAGTGGGGCGTACATCACCTCGCTGCAGGCCGCGGTCAAAGCGGCGCGTCATGCCAAAGCGCTGAAGTAAGCGACGTGGTTGCGAGTAGCGTCCTTCGAACCTGCCGGCGCGCCATCTCTATCATGATGGAGAGCCGGCGTGAGGAAGCGCTACTCGCAACCCGTTCATTCTTAATGGTGAAACAATGAGCACGACCAACATCTCAGCCGGAAAAGCCCTGCGCTGGATCGGAGCAGTGTCCCTGGTGGGCCTGTACCTGCTCGCCGCCGATCCGATACGAGCGCAGACGGCGCCCCAGCCGCCCCAGCTCCCTGCCGGTTTTCACGCCGGCATCTATGTTAGGGGCGTGACGGCCCCGACCGCGCTCGCCGTTGGGCCCGATCGACGGCTCTATGTGGCCCAGGAGAACGGGCTGATTGTGGCCATCGGCGGCGCGGGACGGACCACCATCGCCTCTGTTCCCGGGACGCCGCTGGGGTTGGCATGGCACGGAGGCGTGCTGTACGTCTCCTCCACCGGCGAGGTCTCGACGCTCACCCCCATCAGCGGGTATCGCTCCTTTCGCGCACGGGTGATCGTTCGCGGACTGCCGACCGGCAAGCACCAGAACGACGGCATGGCATTCGGGGGCGGCTGGATGTATCTGGGAGTGGGATCGACCTGCAACGCCTGCCGCGAGCGTGACGGGCGCAGTGCCAGCATCATGCGCTTCCACCTCGACGGCAGCCACGCGCAGGTCTACGCGCACGGGCTGCGTAATCCCTATGGCCTTGCCTTTCGGCCCGGTACCGCGCAACTCTATGCCACCGACAACGGTCGAGACGACTATGGCAACACCGTGCCGGATGAGTTGAACCGTATCGTGCCGGGCGGCAGGTACGGCTGGCCCAACTGCTGGGGGAACGGCGGGGGCAGCAACTGCAGTGGTACCCTCGGTCCGGTCGCCACCTTCGAGCCACACGCCTCAGCCGATGGGCTGATTTTCTATACTGGCCGCACCTTCCCTCAGAGTTACCGGGGCGACGCCTTGGTGGCGGAGTGGGGCGACAGCGTCAATAGCCTGGGCACCGGCCAGCGGGTCAAACGCGTCCACTTCGCCGGCCGGCGCATCGTCGTCTCCGACTTTGCCACCGGCCTGGCCCATCCTCTGGCGGTCGCCGTGGCGCCGAGCGGAGCGCTGCTGGTGGCCGACTTCGGCACGGGGATCATCTGGAGCATTCAGGCCAATGGACACTGATGCCACAATACAGGGGCAGATCTGCACCATTATCCGCCACGGCGGCATAGCAGGGAGAAGGGGAACAATGTATCGAGCCTCAAAGCTGCTCCTTATGGTGCTCATGGTGGCGATGATCCAACTGGTTCCCCATCGCCCGTCCGTGGCGCATGCCGTGGGGAGCCTGCAGGTTCTGGCGACGGTCGGTGGTCAACCGGACGACATTACCGTCGACACGCACGGCCGGCTGGTGTGGGGGGATCTGGCCAGCGGTACGCTCGACCGGCTCCAAAAGGGACATGTGGTTAGCGTGGTCCGTGGCCTGTCCGTTCCCGAGGGAATCGTGGCGCTCCATAACGGATCGTTCCTGGTGGCGGAACAGGGACGCGACCAGATCGACCTGATTGACCGGCGTGGCGCGATCAGCGTGGTCTCCAGGCTGGTGCCCGTGGCCGGACAGGAGGGGGTAGACGCGATTGGGTACGATGCGCATGCCCACACGATTCTGGTTCCCGACTCACCTCGTGGGACGGTGCTCAAGATCGGTCTGCACAGCCGAACCGTTCAGGTCTTTGCCCAGGGGCTGGGGCGACCGGTCGATGCCAAGCTCGATACACACGGGAACATCCTGGTCCCGGATGAGCATCTGGGCACGCTGGTCGTCATCTCGCCGCGCGGGCGTGTATCACACCGGGGCGCGTTCTCCACGCCGGACGACGTCGCCGTCGATAGCTCGGGGCGTATCTGGATTACCTCGCTGGGCGACGGTGGGCTGTGGGAGATCGCGCCTCATGCCGCGCCACGTCGGGTGCTGTCCGGGCTGGCCAATCCGCAAGGACTCACCCTGGACCGCTGCGGCGATCCCATCGTGGTCGAGCAGGGCGCCGCGCGCATCGTCCGCCTCTTGCTGCCGTCTGCCTCACGACGGTGCGCGTTGTAGCGGGGCTGGCCGGATAGTAGACCTACCGTTGCCGACCGGTGATCCACGCCAAAGGCGATAACGCCTTTGCACGGCGGGACAGTAGCAACGACTCTGCCGTCTCGCAGGTTCTCGTAGACGACCTGCGCCAACGCTTCGCGCACATAGCGCGGCACCATGGATTGGGTTGCGATGTGGGTGCTCCCACGACTGGTGGTTTCCTACCGTATTGTCTCATATACCCTCTGCCGTCGATCACGGTGTTTCATCACAGTAGGTGAGTCGGATTCAACCCGCTCTGTTCGCCTCCGTCCGCGCATCCTGTCGAACAACTTCGACCATCCGTCGAAAGTCCCTCGAACGGTGGGACCTTTGCCTCTCGGCAACATGGCGCGCAGATGGTGTACTACAAGAGATCCAATCAATCTCCTTTCCTTGCTCCTGGGGGCAAGCCCGGACCTCTCCTTCCCGGGCTTGCCCCTCGTCCTTGTTCGGAACGCACGGAAGGCCCACGGCGCCCATCACGATGCCTCGCGTTCGAACGATCGGTTCGCAGGCTAGCGACCAAGACGGGTGACGGAAGCGGCACTGAGACACACGGAGTCCGGCCGATATACGCCATACACCACGGCGTCCGTAGCGCGCCCTGCCTGCCGTGTGCCCCCTTCCGCCGTGTATGCCCCCATGGTGGGATCTCCTGGCCGGATGGACCCGTGGTGTCGGCCTGCGGGCCGATCCCGCCCAGCTCGCGCCCCGAATGGGGTACAAGAGATCGGGCTACCTGCCAAGGTGGGTGGCGGAAGTGGCTCTGAGGCTGACGGACGCCACGGCGCCTTCGGCCCCGCCCCCGGCCGTCCCTGGCCGGAACTGGCCCGCAGGCCAGCGCGGTCGTGGGTATGAGTGGGACCGCCCCCGCCCCCACGGAGCTGCCGGTATACGATGGATGGCCTCGTGTGCTCCCTTGGCGAGGTATTCGCGTTTCTCTTACGTCGCTTGGATTGTGCTAGCGGCCATTCCAATGACGCCGGATCAGCCGCGTAACGCGGCTCTGCCTGGCTTCCGGGTTTCCCGTTGCCGAGGCCGGAAGTACCTCGAACTCACCGACCTCCAGCCGCGTCGAGTTTCCCTCACGAAGATACACCCGCCACGACCACGTCCCGACTTGATCGGCATGCACCCGCAAGACACGGGTATCCCAATCGTGTTGCAGCACAGAGCCGTCCGGCCGCACCGCCTCCACCCGATTCACGGTTTTGATCGGCGCGCCGAGAGGGACGTCCTGGCCCAGGTGGTACCGATCCATGGACCATTATGGCGCCACTGGGGGTTCGTTCTTCAGAGAAACTGTTTCCCGTAGTATCTCCCCTCCCCCTGGAGGGGCTGGGGGAGGGGTGCTATGAGGACTGTGCTGCCCGCCACACGCTGGCGCCGAGGGCCAGCACAACCACGACCACCAAAAGCCACCAGAACTGAAGGTGTGCATGAGCCAGCAGCGCGATGACGATCAGCGTCACGACAACCAGCGCCGCGATCGTCCAGTCGTCCCCAATGATGAAGTCGTACCAGAATTTTCCGAAATCGGTAATGAACTTCACGACGCTTCCTATGCGACCTGCTGGAGTGTGGTCGAGGTTCGATGCCGCCGCAAGAGGCTGACATAGAGAAAGGACGCGGCCGCGAGCACCACCAGGATACCGAGAATGGCAGCATCCGATCCCGGCCAGCTCACCCCAGCTCCCTCCGCCGCCCAGAAGGTGCCGAAGGAGGACAGCATGAGCCCCACCGCAAACTTGAGCGTGTTTTCCGGCACACGGGTCAACGGTTGATGGATAGCAACGCCGGCCCCCACCACCAGCACCAGTGCCGCTGCTGCTCCCAGCGCAGCCAGCCCCACCTGATGCGATGTGGCGCCAAAGGTGATGACAATGAAGATAACCTCTAGCCCTTCGAGCAAGACACCCTTAAAGGAAAGAGTAAACGCGTACCAATCCAGCCCCATGCGCACCTGACTGCCCTGCGTCTGTGCCGAGGCCAGCGAGCGCTCATAGATAGCCGCCTCATCATGAAGCGCCTTATAGCCGCTGGCACGGAGAATCGCTTTGCGCAGCCATTGCAAGCCAAACACCAGCAGCAAGCCGCCCACCACTAACCGAAGGGAGTCAATCGGAATCACCGTCAGGGCCGGACCAAGAATCGCCGTAACCACGGCCAGGATAATGAGCGCCGCGCCAACGCCGAACATCGCGGAACGCCATCCCCGTGTTACACCGGCCGCCAGCACAATGGTGACCGCCTCGACCCCTTCAACCGCGGAAGCGAGAAAGCTCGCCAGGACCAGAAAAATACCACTCATGTCTGCATGCCCTCCACCTCTATAGTAGCTGGGATGCTCGATACACAGATGAGAGAACGTATAATTGGGACAACAATGGTTACGATCGTGGAATCCGGAGCATTCGTCGAGACCCTCGAGCTGGCGCCCACCGGTTCCGGCCCGCTGGACGGTCTGCGCTTCGGCGTGAAGGACCTGATCGACGTAGCGGGACACGTTACCGGCTGCGGGAACCCGACCTGGCGCGACACCCATCCTCGGGCGGCCACCAATGCGGTGTGCGTCGATCAGTTGCTTGCGGCCGGCGGGCGGTGCGTGGGCAAAACCCTGACGGACCAGCTGGCCTTCAGCCTGGACGGCGAGAACTTCTTCTATGGCACCCCGCTCAATCCACGCACCAGCGACCGCGTGCCGGGCGGCTCCTCCAGCGGTTCGGCTTCCGCGGTCGCCTGTGGACTGGTCGACTTCGCCCTGGGGACCGACACGGGTGGCTCCATTCGTGTCCCGGCGCACAACTGCGGCATCTTTGGTCTGCGTCCCTCACATGGCCGCGTCTCGGTGGCGGGCGTCATGCCACTGTCGCCCACCTACGACACCGTCGGCGTGCTGGCCGCCGAACCACAGATCCTGGACGCCGCCTCACGGGTCCTGCTGGCCTGTGAGGCGCCGCGAGCGGCGCAGGTCGGCACGATCCACCTTATCACCGAGGCCATGTCGTCCGTCGATGGGGAGGTGCGTGAGGCGCTGACTGGTACTGTCGAACACCTTCGCCGGCTTTACGGCGATCGGTTCCACGAGACGTCTCTGCGAGAGATCGACGGTTACTCCGACCAGGAGGGACTGGATCCCTGGTTCGAGGCCTTTCATGTGGTGCAGTGGGCCGAGATCTGGAGTTCCCTTGGGGCCTGGGTCGAGGAGCAGCATCCTCCCATGGGGCCAAGAATTGAAAACAACTTTAGACTTGTCAAAGCTCTTGACCGCGGCAAGCTGGAAGACGCGATCCGGCAGCGGGAGCGGCTCTTTCGCGCACTTGAACGCTTCCTGGGACCCCACGACCTGCTCTGCCTGCCCACCTCGCCGGCTCTGGCCCCGCTGAAGGGCACCCTTCCCACCGATCGCAGCAAAGGCGGCTACTACCCGCGTACCGTGGCCCTGACCTCCCTGGCCGGCGTGGGTCGCTTGCCGCAGCTCAGCATGCCGCTGGCATCCTGCGCCGGAGTCCCCGTCGGCCTCTCCCTGCTGGCCAGGCACGGGGAGGATGCCTTTTTGCTCGATGTGATGACCGAGGTGGTCCAGGCGATATCGACCGACTAGCAACCACCGCGTGAAGACGGTCCGCCCGACGATGGCAGATAGTGCTCGACGGTGTGGAGCACGACCTCCACGTCGAACGGCTTGTCGATTTCGTCTTGAAACATACCTGATCGTCTGGCCAGGGCCAGCATGGTGGGCGAAGCCGACATGGCGATGATCGGGGTATCCGTATATCCTTCGCGTCGTAACTGCTGGGCGACCTCGATACCAGTCCTACCGCGTAGCATGACGTTCATGAGAAAGAGATCGGGACTGGTATCGAGGTCGCGACCTCCATCAAATCGGGGTGCGAGATGGCGATAACCTGATAGCCGCTGATGACCAGCAGATCGCAGATCATGTGCAGAAGATCAGACTCGTCCTCAATTACAGCGACGCACTTGCTCCCCATACAACTCCCGCAGGTGGCAGAGAGCAATATGCGGGCCGGGTCTCAGCGTCCCATTGGTTGCATGACTCCCGTCAGGCGTACTATAGAACCGAAAACAGCGCCGAAAAAGGAGCAGTGCCATGGCAGATGACGCAGCCAGAACCGGGCCAATGCCGTGGTGCATTATCTGGGTCTGGTCACCTCATGCACCGGCTCGCGTCTCCAGCAACTCATGGCAAACAACCAGCAGAACTCCGAAGATCCTCTCTAGCGTGGAGCGGTGACCTCGGAGGCCAGCGTCGCCCAACGCTAAACAGAGGAGAGGTGCATGCCCTGGGACCCCGAACGTTACCACCAGTTTCAGAAGGAACGCTCGGCGCCGTTTGATGATCTGGTGCGGCTGATCGAGCCGCGCCCCGGCATGCGCGTGGTCGATCTGGGCTGCGGCACCGGTGAGTTGACGCGGCGCCTGGCTGATATGCTGCCGGAAAGTGAGGTGGTGGGCGTCGATAGCTCCGCTGAAATGCTGGAACATGCCGAGCAGTACGAGGGCATGGGGCTGCGCTTCGAGCAGGGAAAGATCGAGCAGGTCCAGGGACCGTGGGATCTGGTCTTTTCCCACGCGGCAATCCACTGGATCGAGCACCACGAGGCGTTGATCCCCCGGCTCCTGGCGATGCTGGCGCCCGGTGGGCAGCTCGCCGTGCAATTGCCCCATAACTTCACCCACCCGTCGCACCACCTCATTCTGGAGGTTGCCGCCGAAGAGCCCTTCGCCGCCGCGTTGGGCGGCTGGACCCACGACTCGCCGGTGCTCGACATCGCCCGCTACGCCGATCTACTCTATGCCCACGGTGGCCGCAATCTCACGATATTCGAGAAGGTGTATCCGCATGTTCTGGCGGATGCCGGCGCACTGGCCGACTGGACCTCCGGCACCACCCTGGTCCCCTACTTCGAGCGGCTGCCCGAGGCGCTGCACGAGCCGTTCATGCAGCGCTACCGGGCCGGGCTGGAAGAGCGATACCCTGAGCAGCCCGTCTTCTACGGCTTCCGGCGGATCCTCTTCGCCGCCACCCGAGAGGCTTGAGCCGCCCCCCATGCGTTCCGTCGAAATGCGTCGCCACACCATGCGCGTCAAACCCGGCCGGCATCTCTCCCAGGCGGGTGTCGATCTGGCTCGGCGCACCGGTAACCAGATGGGGCCATTCGACCGCGTCATAACCAGCACGGTAGCGCGCGCCTATGAAACGGCCATCGCCATGGGCTTCGCCGTGGACCAGGAGGACGACCGGCTGCGCAGCTTTGGCGTTATCGTTGACGCCGAAATCGCCTGGGACGCCGGCTTTGCCGCCTGGTCCCAGGCGGTGAATGGGGGAGGCGCCGCGGCCCACTTTGCCCACCGCCAGGCGGCGCTGCTTGGCGAGCTGGCCGCCTCGCTGCCCGAGGAGGGCCGTGCCCTGGTCATCACCCACGGCGGATTCATCGAGGCCGCTGCGGTAGCCAGCCTGCCGCAGGCCGATCACGCCGCCTGGGGCGCGGTGTGCGACTACTGCGAGGGCGCCGTTTTCCGCTTCGAGGGTGATCAGGTAATCGCGGTCGATGTGGTCCGGGTGTAGGTATGCCCTTCAGCTACGGCTTAAGATCAAGCGACGCTTGACCGCTCTCCCCGTCGAACGGGACGGATTGATGTTCGTGGGTGATCATCCACCTGCCGTCAATCTTGCGGTAGCAGGTGGTGGCGCGGACCCACATATCGATTTCCACTCCTCCGGTCTGGGTTCCGCTGTACCGATTGAGGCTGTGGCTGAAGGCCACGTCACCGCCCGTGGTAATCCTCAGGTCACGCATCTCGAAGCCAATCGGGCCAAGGAACGACGAGAACCAGGCCTCCGTGCGCTGTCTGGAGGACGCTGAGCCCTGAGCTTGCAGCGGGTTCACGACGTCGAACACCAGAACGTCCGGCGCGGTGCTGGACAGAGCCCCATTCACGTTCTTGGCGCGAACGGCCTGTACTCGCTCGTCGATCAGTGCGCGGATCTGGACTTCATCAAGTGCTCCGCTCTGCGCAGCTGTCATCTCTTTCCCGTTCTTTAAAGTGGTTACGGCGATGGCGTTCTGCCCCTCGGTGGTCATTACACGGAAAATGCGGTGATCATGAGAGGCCGGCGGCCATCCCGGCACACGTTCAGCTTACGGCATGTTCTCTGTGAGCTGCTGCGCGTAGCGAGCGACCGATCGGTTGTAGCGCGGCAGGTAGTTCGATAGGGCTGTCAGGGCTACGGCCACCGCCTCCCGCTCCCGTCCCAGGTCGACCAGCGTCAGGGCCAGGAAGGTCGCCACCGCGCCGTCCAGGTCGTCGGATGCGGCCTCAGTCTCGGTGGTGAGAAGAGCCAATGCTTCCTGTGGATTCCCAAGATTCCGCAGCGAGCTGGCCATCTGGATCACAGCTCGCCGGCGACGCTCGCCCACCAAGCCAGCGTCCAGCGCAGCCCTGTACAGGGGAACCGCTCGATCCGAGTGGCCGGTGGAATCACACGCGGCGCCCCGCTCGAATAGGCCGATGCCGCTACCCGGTGGTAGTTCATCTGCCAGCACCGCGATGCGGCCGACGAATTCGGCCTCGTCATATTTATCCATCTCGGCCCAGAGGTCCGAGACCCTCTGCTCCCAATCGGCGCCGGCGACAGTCATATGCGAAGTGTACAGGACCTCCCCACAACGCCGGCGAAGCACTGCCTCAGCGCCCTCTCCCAGGTCTCGAACCACGTCGGCGGCAGGTCGCTCCTGGGTGACCAGTCCCACTGCCTGACCGGCGTAGATCACCGCGGTATCATAATCACCGGCTGCACGGGCCTCGCGATACCGCTCGGTTGCGTCCGTGTCTCCCGAGAGCTGGTCGGCCCGATCGTGCCACTGCCGGGTGAAGTCGTTCTGCAGCGCCCGCCCCGGGTACTGCTGCGGCCAGGCCAGCCCCTGCACCTGATCGAACACATGAGTGTGTACCGTATCGGTTTCGCCGGCCGCCACGATCCTCCGGCGAACCTCCGCCCGGTTGCCGCACTCGGGGCAGGCCAGAAAAGCCGTGCCGATCCAGGCGCCGGCCGCGCCCGCCGCCAACACCGCGGCCAGGCCACGCGACGAGGCGATACCGCCGGCCGCCAGCACCGGAATCTGAACCGCCTCAAGCACGGCTTGCAGCAGCGGCAGCGTGCCGGCATGGCCGGTGTGGCCACCGGCCTCGGTGCCCTGGGCCACGATCAGATCGACGCCGCACTGCTCCGCCTCGCGCGCCGCGGCCACCGTGTTCACCTGAGTAACGACCAGAGCGCCGGCCTGGTGAACTCGAGCCACGTACGGCTGGGGCGAGCCAAACGAGAGGGAGAGCAAGAACGGGCGGGCCGCGAGAGCGGCGTCGAGTAGCTCGGGACGCCGCTCGACGGCCCAGATCATGAGGGCCAGACCGAAGCGTGTCTGATCGTCACCCCTTGCCACAGTGCTCTCTTCCTCCACCAGGGAGATGGCTGCGTTGCTGCCAATGCCGATCATCCCCAGGCCACCCGCCCCAGAGATGGCGCGCGCCAGCCGCCCGCCGGCGGCATTGGCCATGGGCGCGCCGACGATGGGATAGCCAAGCGTGAGGTCATCAGTCAGGTAGGTATGGAGCATGGGTGCCTCCTCTGTGTACGATCCATACCTACAGTGTAAGAACTGGTGGGCGCGCCTGCTGGTTGCCAGGTCCGACGTGCCGCGCGACTCCTATCAGTCCAGCTCGCCGGCTTCTCGTCACCCTCTGCGCAATAAAAAAAGGCCCGTTCCCTCTCACAGAGGGAACGGGCCTCGGATACTGCAAAGGGTACTTCGTACCTCTATGAGGTGTGAGACTGGGAAACCTCACCGCGCCAGGCGCCGGTTGGGGCGCCACGCGACTCGATGAATTCCTTGAAGCGATCCAGATCACCCTGGACGCGACGATCGTCGAGGCCTAACGCGCCACCGACATGTTCGGCCACGCCGTCAGGCTCATAGTCCATCTGCACCGTTACCTTGGTCTGGCCCTCGCCCAGCCGATGGAAGGTAACCACGCCGGCGTTCTCTTTGCCGGAGATGCTCTTCCACGCCACGCGCTCGTCGGGAATCTGCTCGGTAATGGTCGCGTCGAACTCAGAGTCACGACCGGCGACATTCACCTTCCAGTGCAATGTTTTGTCGTCCAGCTGGGTGATCGACTCGACACCCTCCATAAACTCCGGGAACGACTCGAACTGGGTCCACTGATCGTACGCCGTGCGCACCGGAACATTGATATCAATCGACTTGGTAATGCTGGTCATCTATGGCCTCCTGCGATACTGCGAGACGGGTAGCACAGCAAATGTGCACCCTTACGTCCCTATGCCACCATACTGCAAATACTGTGCCATCCTTCCTCACGAGCGTACAGCCACCGCGAAGTTCTCATCTGCTATGGCAGTATGAGTCAGCAGGACAGACGGCACAGAGGAGTACCACGTGAACCAGGATGGACCGGCAGCTCGACCCGAACCCAGCAGCGTCATTGCTCCCTCGGCGTTCGCACCGGGGATGGATCCTCGCCTCCTGGTGGTAACGGATGACCCCATCAACGCGGAGCTCCCGCTCAGCGAGCAGCGGGGCGTCATCACGCCCAATGAACTGTTCTATCTGCGCAACCGCTTCCACTTCCCCCAACTCGATCCGGCTACCTGGACGCTGGCCGTGGGGCGAGAGAACGAGACTGTCCTGGAGCTGACCTATGACGACCTGCTCTCGATGCCGAGCCGAACCCTGCTGGCAACCATGGAGTGCGCCGGCAACGGGAGATCTGGAATCCAGCCACCAGCAGAGGGCGAGCCGTGGCAGTGGGGCGCCGTGAGCACGGCGGAGTGGACCGGTGTGCCACTGGCCGGCGTGTTACGAGCGGCGGGTATCGAGGGTGGCGCGCGCGAGGTGGTAGCCGAAGGGGCGGACGGCGGCCAGGTCAAGGAACGTCCTGGTCGTACCCCCTTTGTGCGCAGCCTGCCGCTGGACAAGGCGCTCCACCCGGATACGCTGCTGGCCTATGCCATGAACGGCGCCACCCTTCCGCTGGAGCATGGCTTCCCGCTACGGCTGGTGGTTCCCGGCTGGTACGGTATGGCCTCCGTGAAGTGGCTGATCCGGCTCACCGCCACCACGACCGCCTTCCGCGGCTACTTCCAGGTGGATCGGTACGTCATGCCGCCAGCAGAGGGTGAGAGCGAGCCGCGACCGCTCACTGAGGTCGGCGTCCGATCGCTCATCCTGCGTCCCGGGCCGGGAGAGGCGCTGTCGCCCGGCCCACACCGGCTGCAGGGTGTCGCCTGGTCCGGCTCCGGATCGGTGGAATTGGTGGAGATCAGCGTCGATGGCGGCGTGAGCTGGCGCCCGGCGGCGTGGACCAGTCAGGAACATCGCTACGCCTGGCGCCGCTGGGAGTATCTCTGGGAGGCCACACCCGGCCCCAGCGCGCTGATGAGCCGCGCCCGCGATACCACCGGCGCCACCCAACCGGTGGAGAGTGAATGGAACCGGCTGGGCTACGCCAACAACGCGATCCGGCCGATTGACGTCATGGTGCGGTGAAAGCGTTCGCCCCCCCTTCCCCCAACCCCTCCCCCTCCGGGGCCAGTTCATGAGCGGACAGTTTGGTGAAGGTGTGCCCGCACCGCTTCGCCGCCCGGCCACGATCCACCGTATTGGTCTTCAGACCGTCAAGGGAAGTACCGCGCGGCGGCGCCAGTCCTGGGCCGTCGCACCGTGCTGCTCCTCGACTGCACTGGCGGGGTGGAGCGGTCGCGCCATCCACGAGTGTGCTTCCCTGCGCCGCTCCGTGATAGGAGACCGGACCCGAGTGCATGCGACCACGGCGCTGAGCGGGGGAGGAGCGCGTCAGGCGGACCCTGGTCCTGTGCCCCCGTTCGGGGGTCTCCGTCCGACCAGATGCCGCGGGACGGGCCGGCGCCGGACGTAGATCCCCGAATGGGGGCGCTGACGCGCGGCGCCTCCACCAGACGATCTGAAGATCGATTCTACGCATCCTGACCGGAACTGTGCGGTGTGAAACCATCCGCTCATGAACCAGGGCCAGGGGGGGAGGGAGCTACTCGACTTTAGAGGGGCGCAACTGGGGGAATCCCTTCCCACCGTAATGCCCGTGCACGACGGATGTCCGCGTGTGTCCCCCCTTGGCGGGGTATCCGCGATTCTCGTGGAGGAAAACGGCCGCATGTAGGAGCGGCCCGCCGGCAACGTGTATACCGGCGGGCCGTGGAGATGTGCTGGCGGCGACGTGCAGGGCGTCGCTGTGCGGTCCGCTGGGGAGAGAAGGACTTGAAACAGTGATCGGGGTAGCACATCTCCAGAGAAGCTACATCCTCATGGTAGGGAGACGGACCTGCTGAGTCCTATAGGAAGGGTATCCGGAGTTATGGAGGGAAACGCTGTGCATCGTGCACAGCGTCGAACATCTATAACTCGATGTGGCCCCTCCTGTTACGTTTAGCCCATCCGCGCGTTTAGTTGTGGACAACCGCAGAGGGTGTCTCTGCCGCAGGAGATGGCCGCTATAGACGGTGATGGCAGTGTCGACGATCGGCTGGTCGCGCTCATGGATCGCTATGAACGGTCGCTCTATCGGTTTCTGTATGTCTTGCTGGGAGATTGCGATGTGGCCACCGACTGCACTCAGGATACCTTTGTCCGTGCCTATGACAATCTTCGGAAGGGGAAGCCGGTGAATGCCCGCTGGCTGTTCACGGTGGGACGCAATCGAGCCATGGACGAGTTCCGGCGACAGCGGCGGGAACCCCATGGCCTGGAGGCGCTGGAGGGGAGCATGACCGACAGCCAGGCGGAGCCTCATCTCTGGCTCGGCATGCGCGAGGCGTTTGCTCAACTCACCCCAGACGACCGCACGGTGCTCTATCTCTCGGCGGTGGAGGGACTCAGCGGTGCGGAGATCGGCGAGATGCTCGACCTCAAGACGACTGCCGTGCGAGTGCGGATCTCGCGGGCCCGCCGGCGCTTCAAGCTGGCCTACGGAGGGGTCACATGAGACGGCACGGCGCATTTCGCCATCTACTCGCAGAACGAGCCGGTCTGGCGCCGGCCCAAGCAGCCAGGTTGCAGGCACATCTCCAGGAGTGCGTCGAATGCCGCGAGCTGGCGGCAGAGTACGCCCGGCAGGACGCCTTTCTGCGCACACTTCCCATTCCAGAGCCGGGGCCGGCTCTGCGGCGCGGCGTCTTCCAGCGGGTGGCCCAGCTGCCACGGCCCAAGTACGGGCGCGTGTCTCCCCGCTTGCTGGTTTTTGCGCCGCTCGTCGTGGCCGTGCTGGTCCTGTCGACCGTGCTGGTTCGACACGGCGCCGGGGGTAAGCCGGCAGCTATGAAGGCGACGCATCTCCCGCGCGCTAATGCTGGCGCGGATCACTACCGAAATCCCTCCTTCGGTCCGCTAGCGCCGCCGTCCTCGCACGCGCCGATATCGAGTCAGGGCGGCCCACAGGCCATACCGGCGTCGCCGCTCGTTCCCCCGCTCGATGCGGGCCTAGAACGCTTCCAGAGCGCCCGAATGACCGACGGTCTGCGCATCACGCTGTCGACCGCACGCAATGCCTATCCGCGCTATGCGCTGGTTCCAGTTCACGTGACCGTGCAAAACCTCTCACCGGACTTCGTGCAGATCGAGGCGGACCGGTCCTCGGCCTGCAATGAGTATCATCCGAGTGTGGCCGCCATCGGTGATCATGGCGAGGTGGTCGAGCCGTTACCTGAGGGACCTATACCTTCCTGCCCCCTGATCCCTTTCAACTCCCCCACTACCCGCCCCGGCCTGCTTGGTCCTGGACGAACGGCGAATGCCATCCTGTACACCGTTCTCATGGCACGGCATCTGCGCGCCTCGATGATTGTTCATCGCTACCATGGCTGCAACCCCAACGCACCTGGTTGCCACCCGCATGATTCTGACGTCCATGGCAGTCTCGCCACCTTTCACCTCCAGCCCCCGGACTCACCGCGGGTGGCGCTGCGTGGCTCGCCACCCACCACTATGACCCTGGTGGGGGCGCCGCGCAACCATGGGCCGCTCTGGGTCGATGGCTGGTTCAGGTGTGCCTCACCCGCCCGCTTCCATTTCATCACGAGCGAAGGCGGTGTTGGCATACAACCGGCGGAGCGGGGTGGCACGCGGGTATCCATCCCCCTGGCCGGCTGCTATCCACCCAGAACCATGTTCCACGCCGTGGCTGGGTGGCTCAACCACTCGGTGGCATTCATCAACCACGGCAGCTAGGGAGTCGGAATTTCGCAGGCTCCCGCCTCCGCGGAACACCTGAGTTCTGTGTTACACTGACCGCCCATACAGGGGCGAGGGCGACCCCTGCCCGCGATTCGAACACCTGCATTCCAGGCAGCCGCGTTCCAACTTCTTCTCCATACCGATTCCCCGCCGCGTCCTGGCGGACGCCTTGCGCGTCTGCTGATCGGTACCAAGCCGTGGCCCAAAGCTTGACCATTACTCACTTATGTGCTAGGGTCAAGGGTACATGAGAGGGGAGTAGGATTCGTGGCTGGCTCAACCCCCGAGCAGACCGCGCTCGATGCAATTCAGCAGACCATGGCGACCGGGCACCCAAAACGGTCGTGTCCGCACTGCACGGATGGTCACCTGTCTCGTGTGCATCTGCCGGCCTACCTGCGGCCTTTCCGCTGGGTTGGGCTCGATATTCGCGCGTACGAGTGCGATCAGTGCCAGCGCCGGGTGACTCGCCGTTCGCGAGGACGTGGGTCACACTCCTAGCCGAGGTCCACGCGTCCTAGCGATAGTTCTGGAACTGTAGCGCAATATCGTAGCTCTTCTCGCGCACGGCCGCAATCACCCGCTGCAGATCATCCTTGCTCTTGGCGCTGACCCGGACCGCGTCCCCCTGGATTTGCGCTTTGGCCTTGGGCACCGTGTCGCGCACCAGCTTGGTGAGGTCCTTGGCCAGCTCCTGCGAAATGCCCTTCTTCAGCGTGATTCGCTGGCGGACGTTCCCGCCGCTGGCATTCTCAATGTTTCCCGGGGAAAGGATTTTGAGGTCCAGGTTGCGGCGCACCATCTTGGACTCGAGGACGTCCACGATGGCACGTAGGGTCATGTCGCTGGGCGCGGTGACCAGCAACGATTCCTTCTCCAGCTCCAGCGTGCCGCCGGCGCTTTTCAGGTCGTAGCGCTGCAGCATCTCGCGGTGGGTCTGATCCACCGCGTTGACCAACTCCTGCCGGTCGTAGTCGGACACGATATCAAACGAAAGATCGCCTGCCATATGCTCCTCCTTCACTCGTCACCACCAGTGTAGGGAGCCGGGGATGCTCCCCTGGTACAACAATAAACGCCCGAGATTGCTCGCGGGCGTTTACGGGTCTTGGCGAAAGGTGAGTTTGCGTGCTGGCCTCTCGCTATTCAGTTGTACCGTTACTTTAACATGAAGTTACGGTGAATGCAAGATGAATTTTGGATGAAGTTTCAGATTGGTCTGCGCGACATCGCAGGAGGAGGACCTGTATGAGCGGACACAAGAACTTCAACCGGCTCCGCGAAGAGCTTCGGGTGAAGCCTGTCTATCGGGAGATGCTCCAGCAGGAGCACGACACCAGCACACGGAGACTCCTGGAGGCTATCGTGCTGCTGACGAAGCTCCGGGAGGTGCGAGGAGCGACGCAGCAGCAGATCGCGGACGCGTGGGGATCGACCCAGGCCAACGTCTCTCAGATCGAGCACACACCCGACATCTACCTTTCCACGCTTCGCGTCTATGTCGAGGCCCTCGGTGGACGCTTCGACATCTCCGCCATCTTCCCCGACGAGACGATCAACCTCACCCCGCTGAAGGAGTCCCCCCACGTGGAGGATGAGCCGCAGGTTCCGGAGGCTCTCCGTCGATAGCTGTGGGGACGGCTCAGTCTCCGATCACGCGACGAACGAGACCTGACAGTTGCAGTGCCGGACCATATGCTCAAGGAGGAACTAGCTTGACCAGCGTATCCGCGAGTAGTTCCAACTCTCTTCCATAGAGAGGGCGACGGTCTGGTTATTCGACCGGATAAACAGGTGCTGGCCCTTCTCGTCGGTCGCGAAGATCGGCCGGTTGGCCGGTTCGACCTGGACCTCGCAAATGTCTTTATCGCTCAGGCGATGGAAGACGATATGAAGGAAGACGCTGCAGTCCTTCCCATAGGCGCTGTTGAGCACATTGGTCAGGTGCAGCTCGAAGCCGTCGCGATCGGGCTTCTTGGTAAAGCTTTGATAGTCGTCGGCAAGACCGAGCACTGTTCCGTCGTCCGCCACGCCGATCAGCAGTGTTCCGCCTTTGGAATTGAGGAACGCCGCGATGGTTTTGACAATGACCTTTTCGAGAGCCGGGTTCACCTTCTGCTCACGCAAATCCCAGCGGATGGATGACTTGAACTCCAGCGTGTCGCTCTCTCCACCCTCGATCAGGGCAAGCACCGGGGAGCGCGGTGCAGGCTCCGGCAGCGGGGGTGGGGCCAGGACCAGCAGATCCTCGAAGTCGGCCGGCTGGAGCTTCTTGAACTCCGGTTGCGAGATCTTGAGGTAGCGCCAGGCGATGCCGGTGAGGAGCGTCGCATTCTCACACCAGATCTGCGCCGCTCGATCCTTGTGCGCGACGTCCACATCTTCGCGGCCTTTGGTTTCCAGCAGGAAGTGGGCGCCGTCCGCCAGCACCGCGACAAAATCCGGCTCGTAGTACCGGAGATTGCTGGCGCTGTCGGTGTACTCGATGGCAAAGCTGAACTGGGAGGGCAGCTTGGCAAAGCGCACCACGTCGACCATGTTCTCCAGGTTCCGGGCGAACTCCTGCTCGAAGGCGTTGTCGCACGGCACCAGGTTAAACACCGTCTTGGCGGCGGCCACGGTGGGACGCGAGTACGGGAACGGGGGGGTTGATGAGAGCTTCCGACCGCCATGCTCCAGCTCCGGCTGTAACTCTTCGATCACCAGCGCGCGCAAGGTCGCCACAAAGGCTTTGACCGTGACATACAGCGTCGTGCGGCGCGAGATGGCCGTGATGATCGACGGGTCGTCGAGATCGACGTGCTCGCCGAAGGCTCGGGTGGCCAGAAACTCCCGGACCTTCGGCGCCAGCTCCGCGAACTGCGAGGGAAGCTTTACGTCCTGAGCGATGCGCTTGGCATAGTAGGAGATGACCTCCTGCGAGGTCTGGGCGTCCGGGATAGTGTAGGTCCGGTCGATCTGTTTTTCCAGGGTGACGATGTCGTACCCCTCATAGCGGAAGTTCCGCTCGGCGCTATCCCCCTCCTTGCGCGGCAGGGGTGGACACTCCATTGCAGCCACGTCGATCGAGCGGATTTCCTCGGCCAGCGTCTTCTTGCGGGACAGGATCGGCGTCAGCCGGGGGATCGAGATGTCTTTGTCCAGCTTCTCCAGGTCGGGCTCGATGGTGAGAATGACCACCTTGTCCCGGCCCAGGTCGAAGGTTTCGAGTCCCAGTTCCTCGTCCCGGTCGAGCTTGTCGACGAACTCCATAAAGCCGGGGTTGCCGATCACGTCCAGGCGTTCCTGGAAGGTCAGCCCCTGGTCGCGGAACATCAGACGCAGTCCGCGGCCCACCGTCTGCTCGGGCAGAATGTTGGCCTTCGAGGAATAGGGGCGAAGACCGACTACCACCGTGACGTTCTGCACGTCCCAACCCTCACGCAGCATAAGGACGCTGACGATGGCGTTGACCGGGCTCTCCGTCTCGTCAACCTCGCGGGCCACGATCCGGGCCTGGTCCAGATCGCGCTTGGAGACCTCGCCCTTGGTGTCGGTGTGGATGATCAGCAGCCGGTCGCCGGCGAACTCCTCCGGATACTTCACCCGCAGATAGTCGCCGACGTCGTCGGCATCCCTGGTGTCGTTCATCATCACAAATAGGATGGGCTTCTTGCCGAGCGGAACCAGCTGCTTCCGATATTCTCGCCAGCGCTCGACCCCGGCGGTGAGATAGGTCTGGTAGCGGACGCTGGCGATGTCGGAGGGCTGCTCCCGAATGCCGGTGGCGACGCCCTTCATCGGCCGCTTGACGATGTTGTCGATTATCGCCTGCTTCAGCGGGTAATCGTAGATGGTCCAGGTGAAGAGGCTGCCCTTCTGAAAGCGCGGCGTGGCCGAGAAGTCCAGTTGGGCTGAGACACCCGCCGGCAGTTCCTGGTGTAATCGGCGGATAACACCGTTCCACTCGCTGTCCTCATCGTGGGTGTGGTGCGCCTCGTCGTTCAAGACCAGGCAGGGCGCGCCGCGAGCCACCAGGCGATGGTCGAAGTCGTCCCGCTCGGCCATGGATGCCGGGGGCTTCGGCCCCAGCACGTCGGTCATGATATCGATCTCTCCGTTTTTGTCGGGCGTCGAACGGTCGTAGAGCTGCTGGATATTGGTGAGGTACAGCGCGCCTTCGGAGCCGGCGCGCTCCGACTCGCCGCGCAGATAGCACTCGACATCCCAGAAGATGCTCAGCTCGGGCGGGATGACCGGATCGGTGCGGAAAATCCGGCCACCCGCGAAATCGGTGCGCAGTCGCTCGAAGACGATCACGTTGGGGGCGATGAGCAGGAAGCTGGTGGCGTAGCCATCCCGTCCCCCGGCGGTGGCGTTGAAGTACTGCCAGGCGACGGCCAGAGACATGACCTTGGTCTTCCCGCTGCCGGTGGCCATCTTGATGGCGTAGCGGGCGAACTCGTCGTATTGGAGGTGGCGTAGCTCGGGCAGATTGGCGGCAAAACGCTCGACCAGGCCGCGATAGCGCCGGACCCCGGCCACCTCATAGACATAGATCAGGGTCTCCATCGCCTCACGCTGGGAATGGTGATAGCGAAAGGTGCGCCCGTGCGCACGGCGGTGCTCGGTGTCGAACCAATGCCGCAGCAGCGTGCGGGTGGTCTCGGTCGCGCCCTTATAGCCCGTACCCCGCCACTCCTCGACGGCCTTGCGTAGCGCCGGAACGCAGGGCGCGGTTTTGACCCGCGCCTCAAGCAGGGCCAGCTGGTCATCGACGGCGCCTTTGGCTCGCCGGGGCATCTCAGGGAACCTCCACCGTCAGCGTCTTGGTGGTGTCGTTGCCCAGGATGTCGATGACTTTGACCACGACCGTGTAGCCGCCGGGTTCGTCATAGCCGTGGGCGGCGCTCTTCTGCAGGGAAGGGTCCTTGCGGGTGCGATAGGTCTGCCACTGGTTGTGAAAGGTGTCGTCGTTGTTGTCCCAGTCGACGGCCCAGTAGTCGATCCACTGGGTCCAGTGGGTGACGGCGCGCTGGACATCGTCGGGAACGTCGTCCAGCGGGATGACGAAATCGGTCAATTCGAGCGTGACGGTGCGGTCCTTGTGGAGCACATCGACGGCCAGCGCGGCCAGTTCATAGAAAGCGATGTCGCCCTGCTCCACGGCCCGCTTCTCCAGCACCTCACGTGGAATGCGGACGAAGTGGAAGTCGACATTGGCCAGGGCCGCCTGCTGCTTGGCGACTTCGTTCAACTCGAAGGCGAAGTCCCAGCCAAGCAGGTCGATGCGGCTGGTGGTGGGCGCTTCGGCGCCGGTCCCAATAGCCCGGCGGTGCTCCAGCACAATCTGTCTCACGTCGCCGACGGTGACCGGCGCGTCCACCGAGCCAACGTGAATGAACGTACCTCCCCGGATGCCATGCAGCCAGACATAACCGGAAAGCGGCTGCGCCTTGTAGAGGTCCAGAATAAAACGTCGATAGCGGAGCTCGGCGCCCTCGCCGAACTCGGCGACCTGCCAGGCCTGGCGCTCATACTTGCCGAGGTTCTGCACCACGAAGGGACGGACGTTGGGGATGGAGAGGAGCCGCTTGCGAGTGGTGTGGATGGCGAAGCGACCGAGGTCGGCGGCGATCCAGCGGCGGTTGAGTTTTTCGGCTGCTACGGCCGTTGTTCCTGAACCGCAGAAACAGTCGAGAACAAGCCCGTCGTTAGGAGAGCAAGCGGAAATTATCCTGTTTAGAAGCGGTTCGGGCTTTTGCGTCGCGTAGTCGGTTCTCTCGTTCTCGGGCAGATGCATGGCATCGGGAATGTCCGACCACGTGTCGCCCAATAAAACGTCCTCGACGACGTACTGGCCCTCTTGACGCAAGAAATATTTGATCCTAATCCCGCCAGTCTTGGTCCGATGAATCCTTCCTTTGGCCTCAAGGGCCGCCACGCTGACGTCGGTGTAGTCGCCACGTGGCGCAGTCTTGAACCATCGTCCTTGCTCGTCCATACGGTATCCGAAACGCACAGCCTCTGACACTGGCACTTTGCGAGCTATGTACTGAGGTTCGTAGTTAACATTTTTTGCCTTGCTATACCAGAGGAGGACGTCGTGGTTCCGGGGGAATTGGCTAGCGATTGCTTTCGCACCTCGGCCACTCCCGCCGTAGCTCCAAATAATGTCATTCCTAAAACAATCAAGGCCGAACAATTCATCTAAAACCGACTTGGCCTGGAAGACCATCCTCCAATCGAGATGCACCCAGACACTACCTCCATCCGCAACTAAGTCTCGTAAGAGAATGGCTGTCTCATAAAACCACTTTAGATACTTGTCTTGGGAGGTTACCCCGCGAGCAGCATCTCGCGGACTTACACCCCAAGTGTCGCGATAAGCCTTTCGCTCTATCATGCTCGGCTCTTTGACGAACTCGTGGCCTTCAACCTGGACACGCATGGAAAAATCCGAGCCGGTGGCAAAGGGCGGATCGATATAGATCAAATCTACCTGGCCTGCGAAGTCTCGAAGCAGCGACGGCAAGACATACTTCTTATCGCCCCAGATCAGCCGATTGCGCCACTCCGCATCGCGGCCGGAGGAGAACAAGTCAAGCGTGTGCTGCCGCTCCTGGGCCGACTCGTTGACGGTCTCGACAGTCTGGAAGGGGAGCGCGATGCGAGGAGGCGCCGCGCGCCGGCCGTCCTTGTCGTACTTGCCGTCCCAGATGAGTTCGGGCATGGGGGTGGGTGTCTCCTGACGTGGGATTTGGCTATAGTAATCCGGGCGCTGCTGGCTCATCCAACGTGAGGTGGCTTGAACGCAGATGCGAACCCGGTTGGCGGCCGCGTGGATGATGGTCTTGGATCACGTTCAACCAGCCACGATATTGGACCAAGCGTGTAAAAATCCTGCAGGAGGCATGGTCGATGGTAACGCGCCGGTGACGGCGGCCTGATAACGATCAGCAGCCTCCTCCATTTGGTCGACTGCCTCCCGTCGTGAATGGGAGGAGACAAAGTCGACTTCCATTCGCCGGCACAGAGCGAAATGTGCTTTGAGTTGTCCGTATTCCAGATCGAGGACGCTGCCACTTCCGTTAGTGCAGACACTACAGGGACAGGCAAACCATGGTTCCGATTCAACCAGTAGCGACGCTTCACCAGGCTGCAGGAAGGTGTGCAAATTGGGGACATAGTATCGCGGAGGTGGGGCACCCGTAGAGGACAGCACGATCCAGTCTCTGCTTTCGCTGTACAGTAGACCACTATTTACTCCAGCAAGCCCCACGTAGGACATGCACACACTGAAGTAGCTGCCATACAGATTGATCAAGGAATACTGATCAGCGAACTCGCTGACCGTGTGCCAGAGCGCGGATAAGGTCCCGATGGGAGCCCGTTGCTCCTGGAGGTCATTGATCCAGAAAAAGGCAGTACAGGAAAGATCATAGGAATACGAGCGGAGGATTTCAGCAAGTCCGTAGACGCCGTCCACCGCAAAAACGGGAGAGATATCTCTGCTATTTTCCAGAGAACTACATACCTTCCATATGTCCTCGTTGATGTCCCACCACGCACCTCCGGCACCGCCTACAGAAAAGTAGGGAGCAAGAGTGAAGGATGGTGGCCGAGCCTGATCAAAGGCTGCAGAAGGATTTGCACCTGACAGTGTTAGAAGCCGCCGATACTTGTCTAACGCTTTGTCGTACTTTTTTGAGCGTTTTTGCCCATACTCCTCTTGAAAGCTAACTAGAGATTTCGTCATGTCTTCGACGACTGAGGGAGTGTAGAAGGCGGAGGGGAAGTCAGGATACTGACCACCTGCGGCCAGCCTGTCCGTCAATGCATGGCCACAGCGCTGTGCGAGACTAGTGTGTGACTTCTTCGGTGCGCCGAGGTGATGTTCCTGAAATAGGGGCGTACGGGGATCAATAAGATAATTCAGCTTCGACGACTGAACGAAGGCAGCCGTTGCGTCCGCATAGAAGGCTGCAATAGTTCCAGGTACAGTCATGAAATTTAATGCATTCCGGACGGGTGGGTCGCGAAAGCTCTGTTGGTCGCTATTCCCATACGCGAAAAAGAGGTCCATCTATCCACGTCGCTCCTGCACCATATGGTCCAAGATCCTTTGTCTGATGGCAGGCCTGGGGAACGAGAGTGGTGCCTGCAAAACCACCTGCATAGTATCGTTTGTGACGGCTATGACGCCGACGCTCAGCCGCTTCGCCTCAGTAACAACTGCTTCCTTGATATACGTTGTTGTCCACAGCGCGACGTATGAGCGGTCTACACAGAAACGGTTTAGCGCGGCCTGCGCGAGTGCGCGCTTCCAATCCCTCCGCTTGACTTCAATGCCGATGATCTCAGACTGGGACAACACTACGATATCCAGCCGCGCCATGCCATGGGACTTGACTTCTGCCGCTGTCAGGCAATCAGTGCCGAATTCCTCTGAGAGCATGAGGCAGAGACGAGCGGCTATCTGCGACTCCGAAGGCGGCGTAGGCGCTAGTGAGCGATCAGCCATCGTTGCATCTTTGAAGCAACTCCACGAGTTGGTCCCGTGTTCGCCACTCGTAGATAAGTAAGAATAGGAAGAGGAGGGCTCCAGCGATTGCGACCGAAAGCGTAACTACTGAAAGCCAAGTTGGAAATGAGATTCGTGGAAACATGAATTGGGTGAGGAAGATGCAGCCGCTTACAGCTAGGACGGCGAGAGGCCAAGTTTGCCACAAGATCCACCTTTGCAGGGATCGCGGTAGTTCACTCAACGCTGTCAGATCGGAGTACATCTGGCTCAGAGAACTGAGCGCCTCAATATATCCCCGGTCGAGAAGCGTAGCGCTGACAGGCTGTCGCCGCGATTTCGCTTCTTTCGCTACACCACTAACGAGGTCCGCCAATGCGGGTATTATTTGATCACCTTCGACAGCGGCTCGCGTCTCCGCCACTGCTTCATAGTAGCGCTCGTGCACCCGGTCGCGGGCACAGCGCGACTTATAAATGCCCGCCCCTACAGCCAAGAGCCCTGCTAGAGAAAATGCTAGGGCATTAAAGTCAGCAACGGCCGCACCTGACAAAAATTCTAGGTCCTCTTTACGTTGTCTCGGATAACTGACTTCTCTGCGTACGCAGGATAACACGCGTATACGTATCGGATGAGTTGACGTAACGACATCCGCCCGTAGCGGGAGCGAATTTCAGCTATTGCCTCATTTACTTTCGAGTGCTGCTGGGCTAATGCTTGAGCAACCTTCTTGCCGTCGCTTGTCAGTGAGAAGCGCCGCTCGACTCCTGCCCGGTCCACGCCCTCGTTTTCGGATGCTACCACGGTCGACTCTTCCATCTCGTCGAGCCCGGAGTCTTCGTATTCGCGTCTCTCCGTGATCAATTTCAGATCCTCGAGAAGGTCAACTGCTTCATACACCTCCTTAGAGTAGGGCCCGTAGTTGTAGGCCTCGAACTTGAATAGATCGTCGCTCTGCTGGTTGACGGAAGTCTCCTGCGCGATGAGAAAGACAAGTTTTTCAAGTCGAGTGATTCCGTTGAGCTTGCCGGCTGGCGCTCCACCAGGTGCAGCGATAAGGAGGAGAATAATATCAGTGGGAATCAGGGGTTCCGTGTTGGTTGCTCCTGCCATTCGGATCATCCTCCGAGACTGCGATTGGAAACCGGACGCCTATGATCGAGTTGTTGTTGCGTATGTGTACTAACGATACTACGGCAATTGATGCTCAGTAGTCGCTGCAAGAGGGAGGTGTCCGAGAGACAGAATGGGCCACCGGCTCCACGCCGCCAGTGAACGAGTCTTTAAACACCCAGGATCAGGACGAAACAATGGTCTCGACCCATGGTACGATCTCCGACCACTCGGTCACGTCGCCGCGATGTCCATTTGAGGGGATCTGGGGTGCATTATCGCGGCACTTGCGGCTGCACCCAAGCTGCTGGCGATGGATTGTGTGGTGTACCGGGTCACTGCCACCATCTGCGGGGCGACCGCGCGGGCGAAGTTTGCGCTGTACCTTTGGGACCCCTATCGACTCGTCTTCGTTCCCGACCACGATCCCATCCCACGTCTGGAAGACGGCGGTGTCGATCGATCCCTCATCACCCGAATCGTGATTATGGAAGTAGTGGAGTACCATGGCGACTGGACGGCGTGCCTGGCGGTCGGACTGGGGTGTCGCTAATAATTCAGGCTAGCCCTCAGGCGTCGATAGCCGGTGCAGGCGTTCGCGTGCAACGCATCTCATTCGAAGTCTGTCCACGCTGAAGCATCAGGCTCACTACCTAAGCACCCGCCTCAAAAACGTGGAGAGTCTTGCCGTATAGAGCTGCGGATTCACGTTCTAGGCACCCGTGTGCTCGGCTCCCGCCACGGGATAGAAGGTCACGAGATCGGGGCGAGCGTGGGCGGAGGCGATGCTCGGTCCAATCGGGACCACAGTATCCGCGGTCCCGTGAAACAGCAGGGTGGGCGCTCGCAGCGAGCTGGTTTGATTCGCTTCTGTGATGTCGCGAAGATCGGCAATCCCAAGCCGGAACTCCACCACACGCCGCGCAACAGTCGTAATAAATCCGGGGATGCCGCGCTGCTGTGCGGCCAGATTCACGACCGAGTTCCAGTCGAGTGCGGGTGCATCGAGCACGATTGCGCGCGCGTATCGGGCATCTGAGGAACGATGCAGAAACGATTCAACGATGCCGCCGCCCTCGGAATAGCCGTACAGGATGACATCATGGGCGCCGTGCGCGCGAGCATAGCGGACCGCTGCTTGCAGGTCCTGCCATTCAGTTGCCCCCAGGTGTTCCACTCCATCAGGGCTGCCCGGCGCACCGACGTCATTGCGAAACGAGATGTCGAGCACCGGCAGACCCAAGCGCGCGAGGGTGGGGAGCGGTCGCATGCCCTCGGCCCGGATCGAGTCATGTCCATGGACGATCACGACCCAGGTGTGCCGGCGACCGGGTACGTACCAGCCGGGCATGGGTCCCAGAGGATCGGGAACATGGACGGTAGAGTACCTGATGCGCAACGATCCCGGCGAGGTGAAGACGTATTTATCAAGATGCACCTGGGTGCCCGCAGTGATGGGCGCGGTTTGTCCTGAGATTTGGCGCATCACTCCGGTCACGCCCAGACGAAAGATGGGCCCGAGAACAGCGTGGCCAGTGGACCAGTCGATTCCATACGTCCCTCGCCGTCGCGTATCGCCTGTGCTCTGAAGTGTGACGGTGTGCGGATCGACGGCAAGCACGCGCGTGTTGTACGCGTCGGGTGAGTGCGACACCTGCAGCAGTTGTTGCGAGAAGTACCAACCGACGCCCAGGAGCGTCAGGGAAACAATGATGAGCAGAACAAGGATGGCCACGAGCGCGCGGCGGAGTCTGAGATTCTTCCGCTTTCTCACGGGCGAACTGGGCGTGCTCGGATTCTGAGATCCCTGCACGGCTACTGCACCACCTTGAGTGCCACTGCGCGAGCGATCTCGGTCCGCTCCCATTCACGGCGGAAGGCGGGGTCCTGGAGATCCTCGGCGAGAGCCTCCTCGAACGATTTCATGTCACATAGCTTCATGATGTCTCTCCTTCGAGGTCGAATGCCTCCCGCCCTGCTACCAGCAGACATCGGTGCTCTGCAGCCGCCTCCGGGTGAAAGACAACCCTCCACAACCAAGAAATATAACATCAGTGCATGGCCGGTCGGCGCGGGGTAGGCAATCCTGCCCATTGCTGAAAATGGGCCGTTCTACCGATGTCGGACTGCTGGTGCTGGTCTTATGGTGGAGATAGGAATCAGTTGGCACCAATAGACAGAGGAGAAGGTCATGGATGACGATACGACGGAGGACACAGGCAAAAGAAAGGATCAGCGACTTGGGCGGTTTGTTGGCCGCGACCAGGAGCTCGTTCGGTTATACGGGGTACCAATTGCGCTTAAGCCCGGATCCGACGCCGGGAGTTGGCGGTCGGCGCTGCTCATCCTGACGCTGAGTGTGGTCGTCATCGCGGTGTTGACCTACCTCCTTCATCTCAGCGCCGGGCTGGTGTACGCCTTGCTGTGCGGCACTGGGATACTCGCTGCCCTGGTCTGGAACCAGGTCCTCGGACACTGGCGATGAACGGTCGCCGGCGAAGCGAAGCACCGATCTACCGGGCTTCTATTATGCTCTTGATTCTTTTCACCGCCGGTTGTGGCTCTGCGGCGCCGTCTTCGTCGGGCTCACCGATCAGTGCCGCCGTTGCCCTGTCTTCCGCCCCGTTCGCGCACTGCGAGGGCAGCAATTCGTTGGGCGATAACTACCTGAAGGATGTGGTCGAGCCGTCCGTTGCGATGAGCGGCGCCACCATCGTTGCCGTCTGGCAGCAAGATCGTTGGTCCAATGGGGGCGCTCATGGCATCGTTGCCAGCGCTTCAAAGGACGGTGGCAAGACCTGGCACAACAGCGTGCTTCCCTTCGGTGGGTGTGCGCCGGGTGGTCTCGGGTACCAGCGGGCCGATGACGCGTGGGTCTCGATCGGTCCCGATGGCGCCGTGTACGCCACGGGGATGGTCTTCGATGGAGGATCCGGCGAGCACAACTCGATGGCAGCCGCGGTCTCAAGGGATGGGGGCCTCACCTGGCGGCATGCGCAGATCATCGACGCCCGCAACTCGAATGCGCAGTTCTTCGATGACAAGGACACCGTCACGGCGGACCCTATTCGGGCGGGAACCGCCTATGCAGTCTGGCGTTGGGAGCGCCCTGATAACGGCTCTCCACTGGTCTTCGCCAGGACGACGGATGGCGGAGTCCAGTGGAGCAAGCCCAGGGTAATCCTGCCGGTCGGTGGCCGCACACTGGCAGCAATCGGTGGACAGATCGTGGTCGATCCGAGGACCGAAGCGCTGTTCAACGTGTTTCTGTACGTCTTGAAGCCGTCGCCCTCGGCGCGCCCGCAGGGCTGGATGGCCGTAATGAGCTCGCGAGACGGTGGAACAACGTGGTCGCGGCCACACCTTATGGTTCGGACCGGTGAGTCGACCGTCCAATTCCCCGTGCGCATCGGGGTCACTCCTGTGGTCGCCTACGACCTGAAACACCGTGTGCTGGATGTGGTGTGGAACGATTCGCGCTTCAATCACCGTCGGTACGACGGGGTCATCTTCACCAGGTCGGGCGATGGCATTCATTGGTCGGGGCCACTGCGCATCGACTCGCCGGCGGGAAAAGCCGCGTTCGACCCCATGGTCGCCGCGACTCAGGACGGAACCGTCGCCGTGACCTACTACCAGATTCGCCGTGCGAACGCCGGTAAGAACCGCTGGCTCACCGACTACTGGATTCGTTCCTCCACAGACGGCGGCAAGGTATTCGGACCACCACGACACGTGGCCGAGCCGTTCGACGTCACCACTGCGCCAATCGTCAAGGGCGGCTACTTCGTGGGCGATTACCAGGGACTCGCCGCGGGTCGCACGGGCTTCGCGCTGCTCTTTGTGCAGACCACTCACAAGGGAGGCGCGCCCACCCAGGTATCTGCCGCCACAGTCAATCGCTAGCTGTATCACAGCCCCCTGAGGGACAGCGTATCGGGCTTGTCACTGGCGCGCCTCCAGGGTGAGTCGCGTCAGGATGATGCGCCGAAATGCTCGCCAAAGAAGGCCAGGACGCGCCGCCAGGAGTCGGCGGACGCCGCGGCGTCGTACATCTTCCCCGTGTCGTTGAAGAAGGAGTGACGCGCTTCCGGATAGATCGTGATGTCGTGCGGTACGTCGTAGCGATCCAGGGCACGGTCTAGTTTGCGCCCGGATCGCGCGGTGAAGTCGCGCCCCGGATAGGACCCAACCACTGGACAGGAGCGAGCGACCGCCTCCAATGGGCGTGGATTGGTCCCGTAGTACGGTGCGATGGCCTTCAGCCGGTGGTCGGTGCAGGCCCAGGCGATGGCGATGCCGCCGCCCATGCAGAACCCGATGGCGCCGATCCTCTCGCCGTCTACCTCCTCCCGTGCCGCCAGATAGGACAGCGCTGCGCCTACCTCGGTGAGCGCGCCAGTGCGGAGCGGCCGTAGGAACGTGCCGGTCATGAGTTGCATCATGCACACGGCGCGGTTGCGCTGGGCAAAGAGATCGACCGCGAGGGCGACATAGCCCTCTCGCGCCAGCCGGCGAGCGATGTCCTTGATGTTCTCGTTGAGGCCGAAAATCTCGTGGATCACGACGACGGCGGGGAATGGCCCCGACCCCTCCGGACGGGCCAGATAGGCGGGGCGTAGCGCGCCGGCGTACGGGAACTGGACGAACTGGCAGAGCGGTTCCATGGCTGTTCCTTTAGCCTGTGGCGCCCGCCAGACCTGGGCCACGCGGCCAGTGATAGGGGAGTTGCCCTGGTTGGACGGAGCGTTTTCGGCCTGATCATGGACGGGGTGGCAGGATCAGCATAGCTCCTTTGGTGACCGTGATGGGGCGAGGGCCGTGTCATCTTCCACCAATCGGATCGCCAACCGTCAGCATCATCTGGCGAGGATGGGATTCGGGAACGCTACTGACCCTCATCCATGATACTCTGTGATACAGAGTTTAAGGACCGGCTATGCAGAAGCGTCCCTCGACTATCAGCCCCTCCGAAGCATCGGCAGCGCTGGCCGCCGCGACGATGACCATGCGGCGTAGCCGCCGTGCCGCTATCGGAAAGTTCGCCCGCACCTCCCTCATCTTCTGGGGCGTGGCCTGGATGGTTGGCTTTGCCGGCGCCCAGTTCATGCCCGATTGGCGCGCGACCGCTCTCTGGACCGTGGTCGGCGTTGCCGCTTTCGCGCTGACCCGCTGGCATAGCGCGACTGCCGTGGCCGGTGGCACGGTGAGCGGTTGGGAGGGTCCGTTCCATCGCACCTGGTGGGCGCTGGTGCTTGGCTCCTTCGCTCTAACCGCGATCACAGTGCCTGCGCAGCCGGCGGCGGTGCCGTGGCTGGTCAACGGAACGCTCTGGGGAATCGCGTACATCATCTATGGGACTCTGGCTGAGGACCGGCCGGTCGGCATCCTCGGCGCTGCGATCGTGCTCCTGGCCGTGGTGCTGCGCCTCCTGTTCCTGCACCAGGCCCTGCTGCTCTTCGGCCTGGGCGCCGGGGGCGCCATGACGGCGCTCGGCATCGTGCGGACGGTGCGGGAATGACCAACGCATCCGATGGCCCAAACGTCGCCGATAGCTCCCTGGAGAACCTGCTGCGAACTCCCCTCGACCCTACCCTGGTCGATGCAGCTCGGCTGCGGATCATCGCCGCCTTGATCGGTTTACCCGACGGCGGCAGCCTCAGCTTCACCGCGCTGCGGCGCCTGCTGGGCATGACCGATGGCAATCTGGGCATGCACCTGCGGGTGCTGACCGAGATGGGGTACATCGCCGTGACGCAGCTGTCGCAGGGCCGCCGGCGCCAGTCGCACTACTCCGCAACCGTGGCGGGACGCGCGGCGTTTGAGGCCCATGTCTCTGCTCTCGAAGGGATCATCACCGCCGCCAGGTGCGAACCAGATAGCTAAGCGGACACCAAGGAGATGAGAATGGCCACGCCGACCAGCGACACGACCTCCGACGATTTCCTGAACCCGCCCTCCGGCCGAGCGGCGCTGACCGCCATGATGGGAGGCTGGAGCAGCTTCCTCCTGAACATCGTTCTCCCCTTTCTCGGCTTCCTGGTGCTCGACCATGAGCATGTGGGCACGGTCACCGCGCTGACCATCGTCGCCATCTTCCCCGTGGCGGCGATCCTCTACGGGTGGGTGCGCACGCATCATACCGATGCGCTGAGCATCGTTTCCCTGCTGTTCATCGTGCTCGGCATTGCCACCAGCTTCATCACTGGCAGTGCGCGCTTCCTGCTGCTCAAGGAGTCGGTCTTCACCGGCGTTTTCGGCCTGGTCTTTCTCGGCTCCCTGCTGCGCGAGCGCCCGTTGGGCTTCTATTTTGGCCGCCAGTTCGTCGCACGCGGCGACCCTGCGCGCACGGCCCGCTGGGACGATCTGTGGCAGTATCCGGGGTTCAGGCACAGCCAGCGCGTGATCACGGCAGTGTGGGGCGTTGGCTGGATCCTCGACGCGGCGATCCGCGTCGTGCTGGTCTTCATGCTGTCGGTGACGGTCTTCATGGTGGTGTCGCAGGTCATGTTCTTCTGCGTCTTCATCGGACTCTTTATGTGGATGATGGCCTACGCGCGCCGCAAGAAACGAGAGTCCGATGCGGCTCGAGCGCAAGGGGAAGCTGTCGGGGTAGGATGAGAGCAAGAGGGCCACAGGGGCAGCCCGTTCATGTGCTCGATCTACCGACTCATACCCGCAGCCGGAGGTGGGACGGTACCACCTGCTCCCGAATGAACGCCTTCACCTCGCCCGGACCGGCAATGTGCAGCCACACCGGCCCCGCGTCGGGTTCGAAGACGAGCGTGAAGCCGAAGAACGGACAGCACTTTCGCTCGGCGATGATCAGCTCCACCGCTCGCGTAATCCAGGCATCGCGGTTTGGGAACTTGAGGGCGTAGCCAGCCGGCAACTCGGCCACGTCCTCGGCTTCCGCCAGGAGCTGTTCAAGGTCCCCTTCCCGCTCTACCTGCTCGGTGGCGGAGAGACTGCAGGCGATGTCAATGTCAAAGCTCGAATCCTCGGTGATCGTGGTCATGGTCTGTCCTTTTATTCCCCTTCCCCTAATCGAGCCAGCTCGGTGTGCAGCTCTGCCTCGGCCTGGGAGCGCTCGGCCTGCACCCGTTCGATCTCGGCCACGATCTGGTCCTCGCGGTCCTGCGTCCGGCGGAACATCTCGGCGCTGCGACGGCGGATTTCTTGCTCGTCTTGGTTGGCGGAGATGATGGTGAGGTTCTGGCGGAGGCGATCTTGCCGGACGCCGAGGTCGATCTGCTCGGCCTGGAGCATGAGCAGCTGATCGTCGGCGTCCGCGATGGACTGGCGGAGACGCAGGATCGTTTCCAGGCCGTGGCGGGTGGCGCTATCCAGAAAACGCTCCTCCAGGTAGTGGGAGAGCGCGGCCAGCTCCTGGTCCATGACGTCGTCCTGCCACTCGATCAGCCGGCGTTCGGTGACGGTGAAGGTGGTGAACGCTTGAGGGGCGCAGGTGACTCGCCAGCGGCGGTGCTCGCCGGTCTCCTCATCCGGCGGCGCGGTGTCGGTCAGCTCGGTGTCGCCGTATCGAGCGCGCTCCAGGGTCACCGTCTCGTGCTGCCCCGTGCGGTTGAAGAGGGTGTAGGTAGTGACCAGGCTGAGATGGCGCTGCAGGTGCAGGTAGGCGCCGGCCAGGGAGAGACCGGCCAGCGAGGTGGACTGAATGGTCTCGGCCCGCACTGTGATGCCTAGCTCGACGGCGTAGGCCAGCACGATCTCAGCGTCCTGGCGGGTGAAGGGCAGCATGGCCTCGCCGCGGTACTGGCCATCCTCCGTGATGGTGATGGGCCCACGTTCCAGGGTGAGGCCGGTTTCGTTGCGGAGCCGCAGCGCCACCACCGGATGGTCGGGGTGCTTGGCGCCGTTGTAGAGCAGCTCGCGGTGGTAGTTGGAGACGTGCTGGGCGATGGGCGCCATGGCACTTTCACCGGCGCCCACGGAGATACGGCCCAAGCGGTACTCGAACAGCTCGTCGATCTCACGTCCCTCGGCGACGGTGTCCGGTCGAAGCAGCTGGTTGTCGTCCGTGGAGTGGGAGAACGTGGCGTCCTGGGCCCGGGGCGGCATGGAGCGGGCGCGCTCCTGGGGGCCATCCGCGGCAGCCGCCCGGCTATGGAAGACGCGCTGGGCAGGGGCAACTTGCTCCTGCAACGCGCCCTCGAACTCGATTGGGCCGGCGGCGATGCGGGCTTCGTCGCGCACGAAGCGGCGCGGCGGGATGACGCTGCTGGTGAGATCGTAGCGGAACGAGACCGGCTGCCCGGCGACCAGCGCCACGTCCACATCCTCCAGGTCTTCACCCAGCCGGTTATCGAAGATGGCCCAGCCCTGAAAGAGCGCTTGCCGCTCGCGGCCGGTGGTCTGGCCCACCAGGCGATAGCTGACCCGCCACACCGGGCTGGGGATGGTATAGGAGACTTCGAGCCGCGATGTGTCTGGCGTGAGCCCGATGCGGACAGGGCGATGGCTGATGGAGGCTGGACTTGTATTGAGCAAGCGAACCAGATCGGCTGCCAGGCGCTGGTCGTCCAGCCGGAGATGGGCAATAGTCTGCATGCGCACCTGCTGAAGGGTGGCAGTGTCGGTGAGCAGGACCACTGTGGCGCGGTACTCATGGCCCGGGAAGTCCTGCGTGCCGACGATCCGGCCGGATACCGTGCGCTGGTCGTTCAGGGTAAGGGTGACGGCAGCGCCACGCAGGTCACGGAGCAGCTCGAAGAGGTTGTGCTGGTCGCTCAGATTGAACGGAATCTCGCCGCGATCGATGGGCGTGTCGTACTGGATGCCGGTGACCTGGCCACCATCGAGGGTCCGAATGGTGAGGCTTTTGAGGGCATCGTCGACCTCCTCGATGCGGAAGGGGAGGACGAGCTGCCCCCCGTCGACGCTCCCCTGGCGGGTGAAGGCGCCGACGCCGTGTTTGTAGAGCACCAGATGGGTGAGCGGAAGTGTATCTGGCATGATGTGCGATCCTCCTCCTCTATTGTGCCTGCCGTGATGATAGCGGTCCTGGGGTGTGGGGCGCCGGGCTACAGGGCTCAAGGTGGGCTACAGTTCAAGACGGTTGACGCGATGCGGGGGAAGGAAGGGCACCGCTCTCCGATCCTGTTCCGTTTACCGTCGTGGGATGGCGCCGTCGTGTCGGCCTGCGGGCCGATCCACCCGCAAGGGGTGGGCTACCCGTCGCTCTCGACCGATCACGACCTGCTGGTAGCCCGGCCGTCCTGGCCGGACTGGCCCGCAGGCCAGCACTGCCTGTGTCCCCCCACGGTGATGCTGGTGCACGGCGGACGTCCGTGTGCCCCTTGGCGAGGTACGTATGCTCCCCATGGCGGGGCATCCGCGATTCCCTTCGGTCAACCGTATTGGTCTGGGGTGCGCTCTACGGCACAATCACCCCCGGTGGACGTCGGCCAGGTGAGGAGCGGCGCGGATGAAGGGGTTGAACTGGGTGAGGGCGGCCAGGACGAACTGCGGAACGGTGATGATCAGGACCGTGCTGATGGGGCCGAAGCCCTGCAGGAGGACGCCGGTGAGGGCCAGGGAGATCGGCTGGCTGCCGAAGGCCACCAGCTTGAAGACGCTGTTCACGCGGCCCTGCAACTCATCCGGGATGATGGTCAGGCGGTAGCTGAACTGGGTGTTCATGAAAATTGGGATGATGAACCAGCCGACCACGTTGGCGATTCCCAGCGCCACCAGGTTGGGGGCCAGGGCATAGGGCAGCCAGGTCAGTACCCAGACCCAGGTAGCGCCGATCATCACCTGGCCGAAGCTGAAGCGCCGCTGCAGCCGCACCGTACACAGCGCGCCGGCAATGCTGCCGATGCCGCCGGTGGCAAAGAGCAGGCCGATGGCAAAGGCGCCGGCATGGAGTTGCTGGGCCCGCACGATCATGATCAGTGGGTAGCCCATGCTGCACAGGTTGAGGCCGCCCACCAGAATGGCGAGGAAGCGCATCAGTCGGTTGTGCCAGAGCCAGCTCACCCCTTCCTGGATCTCCACCCAGATCCCGCGCGTGGCCACGGTGCGTTCTTCCTGGAATTCGGTGCGGATGAAGAGCAGCGAGATCACTGAGCAGGTGTATGAGACCGCGTCGACCAGAAACGGCAGGGCGCTGGCCGCGGCATACAGGGCGCCGCCCAGGGAGGGACCGACCAGAAAGGTGGCGGAATCGGTGGTCGAGGTAAAAGCGACGGCGTTGGATAGCCGTTCCTTGCCCACCACCTGGGGCAGGCAAGCCGATTCAGCCACGTTGAAAAAGGTGAAGAGCGTTCCCTCCAGCAGCGAGGCCAGGGCCAGTTGCGCCAGGCTCAGATGGCCCAGCGCGATGGCCAGCGGGATACTGCCCAGGGCCACCGCACGGCCGGCATCGGAGTAGATCATCACCTTTTTTCGGTCCCAGCGGTCGACCCAGGCCCCAACCGGCAGGGTCAGCAGGATGTAGGGCAGGGTGCGAAGCCCGCTCAGCAGGCCGGTTTCGGCCGGTGAATGGGTGACCGCCAGCAGCAGCAGGGGAAAGGCCAGCATCGAGACCTGGGTGCCCACCGAGGACACCACCTGCCCCGACCAGAGCAGCACAAAGTCGTGATTGCGCCCGATGGAGGACGGGCGCCGAGTACCGGCCTCGGCGCCATCAAGCTGATCTTCTTGCCGGACGGACATGGTTCGTTCATTCCTTATAGAGAGGTTGATAGATAAGAGATACGGGAGGCGATTCCGGTAGGCATGGCAGCCGGACAGAGCGACCCAGAGGGTCGTGCCTGGCGCACGCAGTCGGGATGCCGTGGGAGAGAGACGTCGGGCGATGCTAGGGCAAGAGCAACAGCCGCTCGATCAGACCGTGCCTGCGAGTGGCAGCATCGTTGGCGCCATGTCCAGCCTCGTAAGCGTAAGCGCCAGGCCTACGAGGCGAAAGGGCTCATCTGGATGAACAGCCCCTCTGGTTCCCGCGTCCTTCTCATACCGTGGATAGTATCCGGTCCGCCGGGTGCTCGTCAAGTTGCGTCCACGCTAGTGCAGCCTTCGCACCGTCCGGCCGTGCATGTAGTCCAGCACCACTTGCTGACCGAGGTGGTAGGGGCCGGCCAGGAACATGCGCCCGCGGTTCACCTCGGTCATCTCCTGGGCGAAGGCGACCAGTTGGGGGTCTGGGTCGAGCACAAAGGTGTTGATGGTGATGCCGTCTTTGGCGCAGCGAGCCGCTTCAGTGAGCGCCGCATCGTAGACGATAGCGCCGGGTGGATAGTCGAAATAGATGCGGCCGTTGGGCAGGGTGCAGGAGGTTGGTTCGCCGTCGGTGACGAAGAGAATCTGGCGGTTGCCGCCGCGATGGCGGGAGAGCAGTCGGCGTGCCAGGGAAAGCGCCATCTCGTAGTTGGTGCCCTGCATATAGTCGTTTTCCTGGAGGAGCGGCAGTTGCTCCTGGGTAAGCTCGAAGGCGACCCGCGAGAATCCGACCAGATAGAGCGCGTCGCGGGGGAACTGGCCGCGAATCAGGCTGTCCAGCGCCAGGGCGGTCTTCTTGGCCTCCAGAAACAGCCCGCTCAGGTACATCGAGTGGGACATGTCGAGGCACAGCACGGTAGCGTGCTGGACCGAGCGCTCGGTCTCGAAGATGGCAAAGTCGTCCGGGTGGATGTGTACCGGGGTGCCGGGCCCAGAGCGGCGCACGCCGTTCATCACGGTCGATTTGATGTCCACGTGGAAGGGATCGCCGAATTGGTAGGGCCGGCTCTCCTGCGTGATGTCGCCGCCGTATCCCTTGCGGGGCGTGGCGTGGCCACCGGCGCGATCCTGTTTGAGGCTCTTGAAGATCTCGCGCAGGGACGCATCGCCCAGCTTGCGCACGGCCCGGGCGGTGAGCGCCAGACGGTCGCCTTCCTGCTTCAGATAGCCGGCGTCCAGCAGCGACTGGGCCATGTCGTGGACCGCGCTGATCTGGCCGCCCAGGCGCGGGCCGAAGAGTTCGCCGGGGTTCTGGCCGCCGGCGTTGGCCATGGCGTTAAACGGATCGCCGGACTGCATGGCATTCTCCAGGTCTTCCATGGCCTGGAGGCGGCGCATCATGTCCAGCGACTGGCCGAAGCCGGGCGCATCCTGGCCGCGAAAGGGGAAGCCGCCGCCCTGCGGCGCATAGCCCATGGCGCTGAGATTCTCGCCCAGCCGAGCCAGATCGAGCGCTAGCCGATCATCACGCAGCAGCTCTTGCATCATGGCTTCCAGCTCGGCTCGCTGCTCCGGGTCCATGCTGTCCAGTAGGGATTGCATGGCCGAAGCCTGGCGCTGCATATGCTCCAGCAGGTCCTCCAGGGAGTTGATGCCCGGCGGGAAAAAATCGCGATACTGCTCCATGAAGCGGTCGAAGGCGCCGGTGTCGCCGGCCCGTGCCGCCTCGATCATCTCGTTCATGTCGCGCACCATCTGCCGGATGCCATCCATCTCTTCCGGGGTGATGGCGCCGATGCCCTGCTTGAGACCCTGGAAGTACTGCTCCATCAACTCGCGCTGCATGCCGCCCACCAGTTGCTCGAAGGCCTCGCGGGCCTCCGGCGAGAGGAAGTCGTACTCACGCAATTGATGAATGCGTCCCGCGTTGTCACGCGGTAGCTGGTCGAGATAGGACTCTTTGCGCTGGAGCATGCGCTCCAGCATTTCTTTGAATTGGTCGTTGGAGGCGGCATCGCCCGTGCTGCCCGGAGAGGGCTGGCCGGGAGAGCCCGGGCCGGATTGGCCTTGGGACGATTGACCGCCCTGGGACGATTGGCCGGATTGGCTACCCTGACTTGGTTGGCCGACCTCGCCCCCCTCGCCCCCCGGCGGCCCCCCTGACCCCCTCCAAGGGGGAGGGGGGGACTCTGAAGCTTGAGATTGGGCGGAATTGGATGGCGATGAGCTTGGTGAAGTTTCGCCGGATTGAGATTGGGGGGAATTGGATGGTGACGCGTCTGGTGAGGCTTCGTTGGATTGAGATTGGGGTGAATTGGGGGAGGCGTTGTCGCTGGGGGGGCTCTGGTTGTCTGGTTGGCGGCGGTCGAGTTCGGTGCGTTCGGTTTGCAGGATTTCGTCGAGCTGCTGACGGATGGCGTCGATCATGTTGTTTGGGTCGTAGCGCGAGAAGACGTCCTGGCGGTATTCCTGCATCTGCTTGCGGAGCTGCTTCATGCCGTCGAACCGACGGCCGTCCGGGAGGCGAAAACCGCGACGCATCATGTTGCGCAGCGCCCGCTCTGGATCGCCGCCGCGCAGCAGATCGTCGGCCATGTTTTCCAGGAGTTCTTCGGCGCTGAAATCGGGGACGTTCTGGCTGCCGTCCCATTGGGAGTACTCGTAGTGGTGGATCGCCATGGGAGGTTCCTCTGCTCGGTCTTGAAGGGGGAATGTGTACTTTCAGCGTAGCACCCAGGCGTGGGAGGATCGGAGTCGCGCCGATATACTGGGATGTACTTCCCCTCGCTCCAGCAGCGCTCCTCCGCTCTCGATTTTGCCGCATGGATGTCTACATGGCGGAGCAGGAGCGGCTGACCCGAGGCGTGGAATAGTCGCCGATTACCGCTCAAACACTGATGGTTGACGTCAAAGGAGACCCTGTGCCCACTACCAGTTATATGGGCGGCACGGTGCGCCGGCGCGAGGATCCGCGCCTGATCACCGGTTCCGCAACCTATGTTGACGATATTGTGTTGACCAATATGGCGTATATGTCTGTGCTGCGCAGTCCCTACCCACATGCGCGGATCGTGCGCATCGACGCCTCTGAGGCACTGAGCCAGCCCGGTGTGCTGGCGGTGGTGACGGGCGACGACGTCGCCGATCTGGTACCGCCGCGGCAGGGCGATTCGGACGGCGAATCGGGCGCTCCGGCGCGAGCGCCGCTAGCTGCCGGCAAGGTCACCTATGTGGGCGACCCGGTCCTGGCGCTGGTGGCCACCACACGAGCACAGGCGGTGGATGCGCTAGAAGCGGTGATCGTGGAATACGATGAGCTGCCCGGCACCGGTGATCCTGAACTCGCCATGGAGGACGGGGCGCCCCAGCTCCAGGAGTATGCCGAGAACAATATCGACGATCGCCGTCCCTTCAGCAAGGGCGATCCGGCTGGGGCGTTTGCCCAGGCCGACGTGACGATATCAGTGCGCATGGTGAGTCAGCGGCTCTCGCCGAACCCGATGGAGACGCGAGGCGTGGTGGCCCAGTACGAGCGCGGCAGCAAGGAACTGACGGTGTGGAGTTCGACCCAGTGTGCCCACTTCGTGCGCGATGCGATCTGTCTGGCGATGAAGCTGCCACAGACCAAGGTGCGAACCATCGCGCCGGAGGTGGGTGGCGGCTTTGGCTGCAAGATCGGCGCCTATCCGGAGGATGTGCTGGCAGCCTACCTGGCTCGCAAGCTGGAGCGGCCGATCAAGTGGATCGAGGGGCGGACGGAGCACGTGCAGGCCACGGTACACGGTCGTGCCCAGGTCGCCTATCTCGATCTCGCCGCCCGCCAGGACGGACGTATCACCGGTCTGCGCCTGCGGCTGATTGTCGACTCCGGCGCCTATAGCGCCTCCTGGTTGGGCGAGACCACCGCCGGCATGGTCACCGGGTGCTACGATATTCCGAACATCGAGTCCGAGACCCTTACCGTCCTGACCAACAAGACTCCGCTGGGCGCGTATCGCGGGGCCGGTCGGCCCGAGGCGGCGTACTACATCGAGCGGGCCATCGACGTGTTGGCCGACCGGCTGGAGATGGATCCGGCGGAGATCCGGCGTGTGAACTTTATTCCACCCGAGGCCTTTCCCTACCAACTACCCGACTGGCCGGTGTTCGATAGCGGCGAGTATGCGGCCACGCTGGACGTGGCGCTGGAACGCAGCAACTATCAACAATTGCGGCAGGATCAGGAACGGGCGCGCGCCGAGGGCCGGCTGATGGGCATCGGCCTGGCCTCCTACGTCGAGGTGTGTGGCTTTGGCTGGGAGACCTCGACGGTGCGGATGGAAGCGGACGGCACGGTGACCATCTACACCGGCATCTCGCCCCATGGCCAGGGACAGGAGACGACCTTTGCTCAGATGGCGGCCGATGTGCTGGGCGTGCAGCCGGAGCAGGTGAATGTGCTGTATGGCGACACCTCGATGGGGAGTGGCTCGGGCACCATGGGCAGCCGTGGCACGGCAGTGGGCGGCCCAGCGGTTCACAGGGCCTCGCAGGCGGTGCAGGAAAAGATGCGCCAGATCGCGGCGCACCTGATGGAGGCTGCTCCGGAAGACCTGGAGCTGGGTGATGGCGCCTGGAATGTGAAGGGCGTGCCCGATCGCTCCACTTCCATCGAGGATATCGCCCGGGCCGCCTATGCCGGCGCCAACCTGCCGGAGGGGATGGAACCGGGGCTAACCGCGGTGAACAACTTCCGGCCGGAGACCTTTACCGCGCCGTTCGGTACCCACGTGGTGGTGGTCGAGGTTGACCGCGAGACCGGCCAGGTGGAGATCCGCAAAATAATGACGGTGGACGATTGCGGCACCCTCATGAGCCCGCAACTGGTGCAGGGACAGGTGCACGGCGGTATCGCGCAGGGCATCTCCCAGGCGCTCTTTGAAGAGGTGGTCTACAGCGAGGACGGCCAGCTCCTGACCGGCAACCTGGTCGACTACGGCGTCCCCACGCTGGGCGACCTGCCGCTCTATGAGACCTCGCATACCCATACCCCTTCGTTGCGCAACGACCTCGGTATTAAAGGAATCGGCGAGGCGGCGACCATCGGCTCAACCCCCGCCGTGGTCAATGCGGTGATCGACGCGCTCTCCCCGCTGGGCGTGACCCATCTCGATATGCCACTTACGCCCGGCAAGGTATGGGCGGCGATCCAGGAGGCTTCGTAGTAGTTCGGGCGCAACCTCATCCCCGGCCCTTCTCCCCCGCGCCGTCGGGCTGCCTGTGCCCCCCAACGGCACGGGGGACAGGCAGCCTGCGGGAGAAAGGGGTTCTTTAGCTACGAGCCTCGCTAAAGGTCTCCCCCTCGCCCGCGGGCGGGAGAGGGGGTTGGGGGGTGCCAGGATATCGCACCATCTCTCCCTCGATCACCGCAAAGGGGCGTAAGCTGTGGAGGTCGGTCTTGGTGGCGGACATGATATGCCGCACCTCGATACCTCGTGCCAGCAGGGCATCGCCAATCAGGGAGCGGTGGCAGCGCCAGGGGACGGCTTCGGCACACATGATGGCGGTGGACGCGGTGGCGGCTATCCCAATCAGGCGGGCCAGCGCTTCCTGGAACTCTGGGGTGGCCATGTAATCCGCATAACCGCGGAAGCTGTCGTTGCGCCAGGCGGCGTTGGGCGAGTCGGGGAGAGGCTTGCGGAAGCCACCCAGCTCTTTCATATGGAGATACCCGATACCATGCTCTGCCAGCGCGGCGGAGAGCTGTTCCTTCATGTATTGCGGGTTGCGACGTGAGCCGGGGGCGGTGCGCACGTCGATCAGTTGTTCAACACCATGTTGCCGCAGCAGGACCAGGAATTGTTCAAGGGGACGGGTGGAGTGGCCGATAGTGAACAGTGTCATGAGAGGGTACCGAGTCTACCGTTCCAGGCTGGCCCCTAACCGAGACCCTCGGAATCGAGCAACCAGCCGGACGGTCCTCGTATCAAATACCAGTTGCCGCTAACAGAGGTGTTGCCCGAAGGGCCGACCTCCGTCACAGTGACATAGACGGTGGCAGCCCCGTTACCCTGGCGGACAAGTTTGGACGATTGTAAAAACACGTCAGTGTACTGTGAAAAGTGGCCGTTGATGTTATCGGTAGGCGGGTAATTGGCCTGCATATTTGAACTCCAGAGACTGGCTGCCTGGTTGTACTTGCGCTGGCCGACCAGGTTGTAGAAGCTGGCTACCGCATCCGTTGGGCTGCCGGAACCGCTGCTGGCAGCCACCGTGCTCGGCGCGATAGAGGCGGTGGGTACCGGCGTGGTGGCGCTGGGCTGCGCGGTTGGCGCGGTGGTGGCCGTGACGGTGGCAGCGATTGTGGGGGTAGCGGATGGTGCAGAGGTGGCAATCGCAGCTGGGACCGGATTGGTCGTCGGTCTGGGACTCGGTTTGACGACTGGAGTATGGTGGCGAGGGCGGGTGGGCGTAGGCAGCGAGGTCGCCGTCTTGGGAGCAATGATTGCCGGCGGGGTGGTATGCTTGCCGGCCGAGGCGCCTCCACCCTGGTGGAGAACCGCGTAGACTCCGCCACCGATGAGCAGCAGCAGCGCGATGGGCAACGCGATGAACCAAAGGCCACGCCGTTCGGCGTGCTCGACGCGTTCGGGCGGTGGAATGACGCGGCGGGCACGTTCTCGGGGGCCGGTCAGCGGGGCCTGAACGGTGTTTTGTCTTCCCGGCAATGGATCGGTGGCCCGCTGGTCGGGGGGGAGGGGTAGGACTTCATCACGCTGCACGCGCGCCCGCTCAAGGGCCTGCCGCATCGCTTCCGCGGTCTGAAATCGCTTCTTGGGGTCCTTCTCCAGTGCCTTGAGTACGACTGCTTCGGTGGCGCGCGAGAGCTCCGGGCGCACCTTGCGGGGCGGGACCGGCTTGTCGTGCACGTGCTGGAGAGCGACATCGACCAGCGAGCGGCCTTCGAAGGGCACGTGGCCGGTGAGCATCTCGTAGAGCACCACGCCCAGGCTGTAGATATCGGAGCGACCGTCCAGCACGGCCCGTTGAGCCTGCTCTGGAGACAGATAGTGAGCCGTGCCGGGCACGATGTTGGTGCGAGTGAGTTCGGTCAGGCCGGCGTCGTGGGCGATCCCGAAGTCGGCAACCTTGGCCCTGCCGTTGGGCGCAATCAAGACATTGTGCGGCTTGACGTCGCGGTGCACCAGACCGTGTTCGTGCGCCACCTCCAGCGCCGAGGCGATCTGCGCGGCGATGCTGAGCGCCTCGTCTTCCGGCAGTGGACCACGTGCCCGCACCACCTCTTTCAGGTTCGGACCCGGCACATACTCCATCACCATGAAGTAATCGGAACGACCGCCGCTTGCATCTGACGTCGTGTGGCCCCAGTCGTACACCGCTACCACGTTGGGATGATTGAGTTGCGCTACTGCCTTGGCTTCACGCCGAAAGCGCTCGACATAGGTCGTGTCGCCGGCGCTTTCCTCGTGCAGAATTTTGACGGCGACATCCCGCCCCAGTAGGCGGTCCTGCGCGACATAGACCTGGGCCATGCCGCCCGCGCCGATGCGGCGAACCAGCTGGTAGCGATCGCCGAGTAGTTGTTGCTCCATGATTTCCTAATGAGCCGCAGTGCGAACGCCGCCGACACGCTCGATAGCGTTCCCTTGAGCCTAGCCCGTGCCTACCATGGATGCAACTTTTATGCCGTGTGACGTCGCCGCCTTACCCTGCTCGCTGCACGCGGATCAATTCCCAGATGGAGCCGATCAGGCCGGGAAAGGCCGGGACGAAGGTCATGCGGTACGACACTCCTTTATATGCCTGCACGTACACCGCCCGTTGCGGGCTGAAGATCACCTGGCGCCGTGGTCCAGTGCGTTTCGGATTGTAACCCTGCCGATTGAGGGTCGCCTGGTCGATGTCGGCCTGCTGCTCAGGGTTGTCGACCCAAGAACTGTGGCCACCGATATCCCCGATGATCATGGTGCGGACCGCGCTGGCGTACTCGAAGCACCACGGCCCCGCCACGATGCCGGTGGTATCTCGATGGGTCTGGCCCGCGCACGGGTGTGAGAAGCCATAGCCGCTCGACGTCATCAGAGGGCCGATGTCCGCCTCTACCACCGTACCGGCGTCGGCCACGTAGATCATATCCGCCGCCGACCAGACGTTGCCAAAGCTGTCTCGCTTCCCGTTCCAGGAGAGCACCGCCAGCGACCGATAGCAGCAGAGACCGGTCCCCCCGATGACTGTCATACCAGAGCGAACCTGAAGGTAGGGAGAACCCTGCGGGATGGGCGCCCCAATCGCATGCAGCCAGGCGTAGGCGATGTGGATGCCGCGCGCGCCGGTGAGCGGGGCTCCGCGATACCTGTCCCCACGTTGCTCAACCGAACCGGGGCTGTAGTAGTGAAACTCGCCTTTCGCGCCGAGCGGCCCAGCAAAGAGCGCGGGACCGGTCAGAGCGAGGTGTCTAGAGGGCACATTGCCGGGACCGAGCCACGCCGGCTTGACGGCGCGAGGAAACCACGCAGTCCAGCCCCGAGGTATGCCGGCCGGCTGATTGCCCACAAAGGGATGCGAGGTGATGCCGAGCCGCCGAGCCAGCGATTGGGCCGCTGGTGGCGCCGGACTCGGGCCGGCATGGGGACCAGCGCTCCCCACCGGCGAGGCGAGCGCCGTCGCCAGGCTCATCGCTACCGGGGTGGAAATAAGACCGGCGATGAGAGCATAGCAAAGCAGCCGCGCACGCTTCATCGTACACTTCCTCCTGAGAGAGGTAGAGGATCAACCCGCTGTTTCAAGTATAGAGCGGGGTGCAGGCGACAGTGCCCGCCCAAGAAGCACATCCACATCGACATCAATTCCTGGTCCCTGCACCGTCGTGGCACGGAACCATGGTGTCGGCCTGCGGGCCGATCCACCCGCAAGGGGTGGGCTACGCGAATACCGCAGCCCGACTTCCCCGCCACACGAATCTCCTTGTAATTCCCCACATCGGATGACATTATGGGCCCATGCCAGCACTGCGCTTGTCCGAGTTCGATTACGCCACCGCGGACGCGATCATGATCACGACGTGCGCTCATCCCGGCACGCAGCCGTTTCGGCACGATGGCATTGCCGCTGCAGCCGTGGAGCAGCTGGGGTAGCTGCGGGAACTCCCACGGTGTGCATCTCTTCGTCTACTGCCTGATGCCAGACCACCTGCATCTGTTGCTCCGACTGAGCGTGCCGGGAACCTCACTGAGCGCGGCCATCGGGCAGTACAAGAACCTGACGACCCGCCGCGCCTGGGAGCATGGACACCGCGGCGTCCTGTGGCAACGGCGCTTCCACGATCGGGTGCTCCGGCAAGGTGTATCGGCGAGTGCCGCGGCCAAGTATATCGCCGCCAATCCGGTGCGAGCAGGGCTGGTCGATGCCGCAGAGCAGTACCCGTGGACCGGCTTTCCCGATCCGATGTGATCGCCAGCGGTACCCCAGCCCTCGTGCCGCCTCCGTCCGGCCGCTCTCCTGCCGTCAACGTACTGGTAGCCCACCCCTTGTGCCGTCTACGTACTGGTAGCCCACCCCTTGTGCCGTCAACGTACTGGTAGCCCACCCCTTGTGGGTGGAACCGGGCCGCAGCCCGGCACCCCCGCCTCAGGCGCGTAGGGCATGCCCTCCACGTCGTGGCGGAGTGGTGTCCATATGGCAAATGGGACCGCCGTGTCGGCCTGCGGGCCGATCCACCCGCAAGGGGTGGGCTACGCGCCCCTCTCGGCCGCTGACGACCGACCGGTAGCCCCATCCTCGTGCCGTCTCCGTCCGGTAGCCCGGCCTGCCTGTGCCCCCCCTTGGCGGGGTATGCGCGATGCTCTAGAGTGAACCGTATTGGTCTCAGATCTGCTCACGTCCCAACCTCCACCTTGATCGACAGCCGGCTGAAGCCCGAGGGGCGGTAGACCAGGAACAGCAGACGCCAGTGGCCGCCCATGCCGAGGTCGGCTGGGCCACGGTAGACACCCGGCGCGGTCTCGGCCAGCGGCGCCCGACCGGTGCCCATCACCATGTCGAGCATGGTGGTCAGCGCCACCACCGTACCCTGCTTCACCGGCCGGCCCTGTGCGTCCTTGAGCATGACGGTGACGGTGTTGGGGCCGGCTCGGTTGGGCTGTAAGGTCACCAGCGCGGTCAGGCCGTCACCTCTGGCGATGTAGGACGAGGGGCCGGCCGGGGCCATTCCCAGCGGCACCGGGTAATAGAACATCACCGAGCTGGCCATCAGCACGCCGGCGCCCAGCAGCGGATTCAGCCGCAGCCAGCCCAGGAGCCGGCCCAGCAACGGATCGCTGTCTGCGTGCTCGGTCTGCGCACGGCGAATGCGTGGCCGCAGGCCATAAACCGTATAGACGCTGGTCAGCACCATCAACCCGATCAGCGCGATCTTGATGGTCAGCGTCCAGCCGTACACGCTGTGGAAGTAGGCATACCAGGAGGGGATGTGGACCTTGCCATTGAAGCCACCGGAGAGCGTGAAGATGGCGATGCTGAGATAGGCGATGGGCGAGAAGCGGTTGAGCATGGCCAGGAACGCTTGCGTGTTTCGGCCCGGCTCCCGGCGCAGCTGTAACACCGGGATGAGCACCACCGCGATGTATATCTGGCCGCCCAGCCAGAGTGCATCGGCCAGCAGATGGGTCCAATCGACCAGCACCGAGGCGGACAGGAGGTGACTGCCCGATAAACCGCCGATATCCACCGAGGCGGCATGTCCACTGGCCGCCAGGAGATAGAGATAGATCAGCCCCAGCGTGAACAGCACCGGAGAGCCGGCGAGTGACGCCCGCGGCGCACTCGGCGTTGGGCCGGCCACGAACCCCACCGCCGCGACCCGAGGAGCGGCGAATTTCAAGGGAACCAGATAGCTGGTCAGCACCAGCACCAGCAGCAGCTGGCGGGCGATCCACAGCTTCCCGTACTGGGCGGAGAACACGTTGGACAGGGTGGACCCGGTGAGAGTCGCCCCCCAATCATTGCCGGCCTGGCCGTACGCCAGCAGGAGCAGCACGACGAGGCTGGACCCGGCCAACACCAGCACGGCGGCCCGCACCAGACGACCCAGCCTCAGGCGTTCGGCCTCTGTCGCCGGCTGCTCCGTCCTTGGCACGGCACGGGCAAATACCAGCGTGGAGATGCTGACGGCGCCGACCCAGACCACCGTGGTCAGTAACTCCAGCCAGTGCGCCAGGAGCGAGGCCAGCGTCGGTCCATCGGGAAAGCCCTGGCTGGGGCCACCCAGCGCTACTCCCGCCAGTGAGGGCAGCGGGCCTTGCACCAGGACGCTAAAGGAGTATGACCCTCGCAGGACGTGTCCGTCGTCCGCCGAGACGGAGGTCCACAGCACCAGATAGGACCCTGGCGGCAGCGGCTTGAGCGGCGCCTCCAACTGGCGGGGCTGGCCCGCCACCACTGTCGCGCTGCCGATGGTCTGGTCATGGCGGGCGTGGTCCCAGACAATGATCTTGGAGGCGGAGCCGTTGAGGGCCTCGCTGAACCAGAGGTGGATGCGCGACGGCGCCCGCTGCAGCACCACGCCGGCCGGGGGATCGGAGCGCTGCAACAGGGCGTGCGCCCAGGCGCTGCCGGTGGTGGTCCAGAGTACGGTGAGCAGAGATAGCAGCACGGCGGCCTGCGCCACACGGCGGGTCATGCCCGGGATCCTTGGGGGCTCGCCCGTCTGTGTGAATGCCAGAGCAGCAGGAGCAGAAATAACACGACCAGGACGATGACCACGACCACCATGATCCCGCCGCCGCCCAGGCCGTGGGTCGCTTTGGGGACCACCAGCGTCGGCGTGGCCAGGGTAGCGAGGGCGGTACTCGGCGGGGCCATGGCGAGAAAGACGCCGAGCCTCGATGAGGAGCAGGACATGGTTGAGGCGGTGTAGGTCGCACTGTCCGCGAGGCACAGCTCGCGCCAGCGACCGGCTCGATGCAGATCGATGGCAAGCGGCGCATACGGCCAGCGCAGGATGATCTGGAGCGGCTTCACCAGGCGAACGGGCACATTGCCTGGCTCGCCAAGCACGCTGACCGTATAGGCGTTCCCATCCGCCGCGATAGGCGCTTTATCCGAACGAATGGCCGTAGGAACGATCTTCAGATCGTCATGGGAAGGGCCCCGCGGCAGCGCCGGTCCTGGGCCATACCACCATGCTCCTTCTCGACTACGCCGTCGGGGTGGGGTGGTCGAGCAATCAACGGGTGTGCTTCCGTGCCGTTCTCCTGGGTACTGTGGCCCGGTACCCCTGCCAGCCGTCGAAGGGCAGACGGCCCAATGTGCCCAGCATTCCCACCGTCCAGGTGGTCTTTTCGACGCCAAAGGAGGGCAGGGCCAGTATCCGTTGGGCCAGGTGGTCAACGTCGCTGGCTTCGCGCCAGACACGGCTGCTGTCGCCGCCATGGGTCTCGACCACATACCATGCGAACTGCTGGGTGAGGCCGGCGAACTTGCGCGGAAAACGGTGCAGCGCCGGCGTGAGGCGGAACACCTCCTGCAAGGCTGTTTCCTCCATGGCGGTGATTTCGGCCAAATCCAAATGGCCCAGACGTTGGTGCAGCCGGTAGGGGGAGGCAAAGGCCTGGCGGCTGGCGTACTGGCTGTCCAGCAGCACCCCCAGTAGCAGCGCATTCGGGTCCTCGGCCAGCAGCAGATCGGCGGCCGGATCGTTGGAGAGGGTGACGCCGCGACCGTCGCTGAGCGGCGCAATCCACTCCAGCCGTTCGATTTTCGGCATAGCTCTACGCGGTTCGCGTGGCAGCCGCCGCGGCCAGCCCGAGCTGCTCGACGGCCATCTCACGCATCTTGAACTTCTGGATCTTGCCGGTGATGGTCATGGGAAACCCATGGGTGAAGGTGACATAGCGGGGGATTTTGTAATGCGCGATCTTGCCGCGGCAAAACTCGCGAATCTCCTCCTGGTTGGCCGCCTGTCCCGGCTTGAGAATGATCCAGGCCATCACTTCCTCGCCGTATCGCTCATCCGGCACGCCGATTATCTGGACGTCCTGCACCGCCGGATGGCCGTACAAAAACTCCTCGATCTCACGCGGGTAGACGTTCTCACCGCCGCGGATCACCAGGTCCTTGATGCGGCCCACGATGTTCACGTAGCCGTTCTGGTCCATGGTCGCTAGATCGCCGGTGTGCATCCAGCGGCCGGCGTCGATGGCGCCGGCAGTCGCCTCCGGGTTCTCCCAGTAGCCCAGCATCACGATATAGCCACGGCTACACAACTCACCCGGTTCGCCGCGTGGCAGCACCCGCCCGGTGGCGGGATCGATCACCTTTAACTCGACATGGGGATGCACCCGGCCCACACTGGAGACCCGCATTTCCAGCGGGTCGTCGGCGCCGGTTTGCAGGCTCACCGGACTGGTCTCGGTCATGCCGTAGCAGATCGTGACGTCGGCCATGTGCATGCGGTCGATAACCTGCTTCATCACCTCGATGGGGCAGGGCGAGCCGGCCATGATGCCGGTACGAAGCGTGGAGAGGTCGTATCGATCGAAATCCTCGCGGCCCAACTCGGCGATGAACATGGTGGGCACGCCATGTAGCGCCGTGCAGCGCTCCTCCTGCACGGTTTGCAGCACCGATTGCGGCTCGAAGCTCTCTGCGGGCAGGACCATGGTGGCCCCGTGGGTGACGGCGGCCAGATTGGCCAGCACCATGCCGAAGCAGTGGTAAAAGGGCACGGGGATGCAGAGCCGGTCTTCGGGCCTGAAGCGCATCTTCTCGCCGATGAAGAAGCCGTTGTTCAGGATACTGTGGTGGCTGAGCGTGGCGCCCTTGGGGAAACCCGTGGTACCGGAGGTGTACTGGAGATTGATCGGGTCGTCGAACTGCTGTTGCGCCTGCCGCGCCGCCAGCGCCGCCGGGCTAACGCGATCCGCCATGGCCATCAGGTCGCCCCAGCGATAGGCGCCGTCCACCGGCTCCTCGCCCAGCACAATCACGGTGCGCAAGGCCGGCAATCGGGGCGACTGAATCTCGCCGGCCCGGCTGCTTCCCAACTCCGGGCAGACCTCACTCATCATGGCCACGTAGTCGGAACTCTTGAAACGGGACGCGATGATCAGCGTGGACACGCCGGCCTGCCGCAGCACGTACTCCAGCTCAGTGGTCCGGTAGGCCGGGTTGATATTGACCAGAATGGCGCCAATTTTGGGGGTGGCGAACTGCGTAATCACCCACTCGGCACAGTTCGGCGCCCAGATACCGATGCGATCCCCCTGCTGCAGGTCGAGCGCCAGCAAGGCGCGAGCCATGCGCTCGGTCTGCTCCCTCAACTGGGCATAGGTATAGCGCAGATTCTGGTGGCGCGAGACCAGCGCCTCATGCTCCGGCAGGCTCGCCGCTATCCGATCGAACAGATCGCCAATGGTGCTGCCGATCAGCGGCTGATCCGAGGTACCCGACACGTAGCTGAGTGAACGATCGCGCAGTTCCATCCGGCGCCTCCGAGACAGTGGGAACTCAGAATGTGTGACCCATTGTAGTGGCGGGAACGATCGGGACGTGGAACACCTGCCGCCTCTGCACCCCCTGCTCGGCGACGTACTCCGAGATCAACGCGCGTACGTGACGAAGCTGATCGTCGGATTCGGCGCGCTGAATTATCACCATCGGTCCTTGGGCCAGCTTAGCAGGGATGCTTCTTGTGTGTATCGATGGAGCGCAGATGACAGTCTACACTGCAGCGTCAGATAGGGTGACAGGATAGAATGCTCCGTCGGAAGCGACTGAGAGGAAGAGATATCGGACATGGGAAGCAGAACAGGACGTTCCATGGCACTGTCGATAGCTGCTGTACTGGCTCTACTGAGCACAGTGCTCCCAGGTGCAAATGGTGGCGCCAAAGCGCAGGCAGCGCCAGTCCACCTTTGGCGAGCCCCGCGAGCCATTCAGTTCTGTCAGAAGCATCCCTCTCCAAACGGACTGCATTTGGTCACGCGGCGCATCAGGGTCTATGGCTTCTATCGAACCTTTGTTACCCCTGGACCGATGCCAGTCGGACCGATAACAGGCGGACCGAAGCCGGGTCCACCGGAAGAGCACGGGGTTCTATTTACTTCCAAGCTCACCCAGGCAGAAGTGTACAGGCCTCCAACCGGTGTTGCTGGCCTGGGCGTCATCGGCCCCTCTTTCAAATCGAAGAAGCCCGTGATCCCGATTGCACGGTGGGTCATCGTGCATGGCACCTTGGTTTGCGGCTCTTTCACCCAGCCTCCGGACTACACGATGTACGACGAACACCTGCTGGAGATTTCGTGGAAGGCGGCGCCAGAGGGGTAATGTGTGACCCATTGTGGCGGTGGGAACGATCGGGAAGTGGCATGATGGGATCGCTTCCGCTCTTCCTTATATAGATCCGGGGCATCGTCACAGCCCTACCCTGCCGCAGCTGACTTAACGCCCGAGTGCCGCCGTCCTGCACGCAGTCACCGGAAGGAACTGGCGTCCTAGCCCCCATCCGCCTCCTGATGCACGGCCACGCCGCACACCACCAGGGCGACGCCGGCGATCTCGGCCGGCCTGGGAACCTGACGCAGGACCAGGAAGCCCATCACGGCGGCTGAGGCGGGCAACAGAGCGAGCAGCAGGGCGAAGGTGGCACGCGGCAGCCGCGCCATCGCCAGCTGGTCGCAGACGTAGGGGACCACCGAGGAGCAGATGCCGACCCCGATACCCGCCAGCAGCAAGGGCGGATGCATGAACGCGGGCACGGCTCCGACGATCCCGAGCGGGGTGACCGCTACCAGGGCCACCACCATGGCCGCCCCCAACCGCTCGATGCCGGCCTGGCCGCCGTCGCTCGCGATGCGGTGGCCGAGCAGCACGTAGAGCATGAACAGCGCGCCGTTGCCGAAGGCCAGGACGAATCCGAGTGGCTGGCCACCGAGGCGCACGTCGGTCAGCAGTCCCACCCCCAGCACCGCCAATCCGAGCGCGAGGGCGTTGCGCCGGGTCCGCGTGCCGTACGCGGCCAGGAGGAGCGTCCCGAGGTACTCGATCGCCCCACAGTGCCCAGCGGCAGGCGGGCGATAGCCAGATAGAAGCAGGCGTTCATCAGCCCCAGCACGACGCCCAGGGCGATGAGCAGCCGGCGCTGCGACCATGCCCCCTCCGTGAAGAGATGCCAGGGCCGGCGCCAGGCCGTGAAGACCGCCGCGGCACTGGCGATGCGCAGCCAGGCCACGCCTCAGCATGGTTACTGAGCGACCGGGCCACAGCCAGCCATGGGCAGCCATGATTTTTCCCCTCAATCCGTAATGACGCTCGGATCATGGCCGGTTACAGGGGCATCACAACCCATCGCCCAACGCGCAGGCAACCGCCTGATTCAGCGACATCGCCTGGCCGCACTCCCAGGCTGCCGCAAACTCCTCGGCGCCCAGCGCCCGGCGGGCGGCATCAAGGTAGGGCGCGTCCTGAGCCTGCTCGGCGGGCGATAGAGGGGCGCCAATGATCTCGTGCAGGGCGACACCGGCGCCATACAGCTGAGCGGCTTTCCGCATGTCTCCCTGCGAGCCTGCAACCCGTCCGACGCCTTCCAGACAGAAGGTCATGAGCTGCCGTTCGCCCGCTGCCTGGGAAACCCTGAGCCCTTCGCGGTAGAGTTCCATTGCTCGCTGGTCGTTCCCCTGGGAAAGGACGGCGCGGGCCAGCGTGTCCAAAGCCGCCGCCAGATCTTTGTCTCCCAGCTCCCGCAAAATGCCCACGCTTTCCTCTCCAGCGGATTCCGCTCGTTGATCGTCGCCCTGCGCATAAGCCATGGTTCCGATGTTATTGAGAACGATGGCGATCCCCCGCTGGTCTCCCAGAGTCCGCTTCATGGTCAGGCTCTCGTCGTAGAGCGACATAGCTCGGGCGTAATCACTCTGCTCTTTGGCGAGACTCCCCAGATTGTTGAGCACGACCGAGATACTCCGTACATCGTCGAGTCGGCGAAAGAGAGCGAGAGCATCCGCATACAGAGCATCCGCGTCCTTGTAATTGGTCCGGTACTTCGCGATGTTCGCGAGAACAGTTAATAATGTCGCTTCGGCCTGAAGGTCACCAAGCTGTACGACCAGGCCCAGGCTTTCCTCAATGAAGGCTCCTCCACGCGCATAGTCACCCTGCTCGGTTGCCAGGATGCCTGCCGCGCGCAATGCTTTCGCTCGCACTTCCGACGAGACAGCATGATCGCCGGGGTTATCGATCGTTAGCAGCTGTTCTAGCCATCGCCGTCCCTCGCTCAAAAAGCCACGCATGTACCAGAACCACCAGATGGCGGAGGCAGTCCGGAGTCCCAGCTCGACGTGCCCGGTTTCACCCGCCCAACTCAGCGCGGCGCGAAGGTTGTCGTTCTCCTGGTCCAGCCGGGCCAGCCACACCCCCTGTTCCTGACCGCGGAGTTCGGGTGCCGCGCGCTCCGCCAACGTCGCGAAATAGTGCGCGTGCTGCTGAGCGGTGTTCTCCGCTTCGCCTGCTGCGTCCAGACGCTCACGGGCAAACTCCTTGATGGTCTCCAGCATGGTGAAGCGAGGCTCAGGCGACTGCTGAACCATGAGCAGACTCTGGTCGACCAGAGAGGATAGCAGCTCGAAGACATCGCGTTGCGGACCTCCGGGAATGGCCCGCACGGCGTCTGCCGCTTCCACCCCGCACCCGCCCTCAAAGACCGACAGACGCCGGAAGAGGACCTGCTCGTCGCCATCGAGTAGGTCGTGACTCCAGGCAATGCTGTGGTACATGGTCTTCTGGTGAGCTGCCACGTCGCGGGTTCCCCCGGTCAAGAGCGGCAATCGATACACGAGCCGGGCGAGCAGCGCCTGAGGAGAGAGGATTCGTATCCGGGCCGCGGCCAGCTCGATGGCCAGTGGCAGGCCGTCGACGCGCCGGCAAATCTCGGCAACGGAGCCGACGTTCTCGAGGGTAATGGCAAAATCTGGCTTGACATCTCGGGCGCGTTGGACAAACAACGCCACGGACGGATAGCGCATGATCTCATCGGGGGGATAGAGGCCGGCGGAGGGAGGAACCTCCAGCGGCGCCACGTCCATCCCCTGCTCGCCGCGCAGATGCAGCGAGGCACGGCTGGTGACCAGCGCCTTGATCTTTGGACAGGCGGCCAGAAGCTCCGCCAGTACCGGCGCCACGTCGAGCACCTGCTCGAGATTATCCAGGAGCAGCAGAATCTCCCGATCCTGGAGGTACGCGGTCAGGCTTTGCTGTGGTGATTGGCCCGGTTGGTCTCGTACCCCGCACACGGCGGCGATGGTTGGAAGCACCAGAGCTGAATCCCGTACGGTGGCGAGGGACACGAACACTGCGCCGCCGGCGAAGTCGCCGGTCAGCGTTCCCGCAACCTGCAGCGCCAGACGTGTCTTGCCCACTCCGCCTGGGCCGGTCAGGGTCAGGAGCCGCCGGCCTTCCCATCGAAGTAGATGCGCAATTGCCGCCTCATCCCGCTCCCTGCCGATCAGTGTCGTCAGCTGCGCCGGCAGCCTGGCAGGCTCGCGCACGTCTGCCTTGAGTGCCGGGCCTCGGCGACGGGAGGTGGCCGCCTCAAGCGCACGGCCCTCCTGGTCGGAGAGAGCCAGGGCCTCGATTAGCCGCGCCACAGTCGCCAGGTAGGGAGCCTTGTTAACGCCCCGTTCCAGATCGCTGATCCCGCGCACGCTCAGTCCGGCGCGTTCCGCCAGCTCCTCCTGCGTGAGGCCGGCGTCGGTTCGATGCCGGCGCAGCAGAGCGCCAAAAGCCTGCGAGTCGCTTGCCGCCATCGGTTCCGCCTTGTCCCCCAACCGATCTCGTCTTCCGTTGACAGTAATCTGACGTGTCGTATGGGGATTGTACCATGCCCGGCGACCGCACAGTGCGACCCAGGCACATTCCAACTAGTACTACAGTGACAGTTATGAGGCAACGGTGTCCTCGGGTGGGTTGAGAGCCTCGAGGATGCGCTGCCAGATGCCGGTTTGGCGCCAGCGTCGATAGCGACTGTTGATCGTTTGCCAGGGGCC
>JAABUL010000259.1_pt1 | contig 114034 bp, 108 predicted proteins | sample 5559151 | NCBI WGS metagenome assembly JAABUL01 (sample SAMN10711876, study PRJNA513368) | rock metagenome | isolation source: Antarctica rocks | place: Antarctica: Victoria Land, Pudding Butte sud | reverse complement strand
GACCACGCTGCGGATCTCGGCGAGCAGGACATGACCCAGCCCCGCGACACCGCCACCGATCACGATGAGCCCCGGATTGACGAAACTCACCAAACCGGCGAGCACCCGGCCGAGCTGCCGACCGCCCTCCCGGATCAACTCGACCGCCACCGGGTCCCCGGCCGCCGCGGCGCTCCCCACGTCAAGCGCGGTCAGCCGCCCGGCCGCACCAAGCCGTTCGGCGAGCAGCAGCGAACGACCCGCTCGTGCGGCGGCCGTCGCATCGCGGGCAAGAGCCGCGCCCCCGAAGAATGCTTCGAGGCAGCCGGTGCTTCCGCAGGCGCAGGTCGGGCCGCTTTCGTCGACCCGAATGTGCCCGATATCGCCGGCACTGCCGCTCATACCTCGGTGCACGCGGCCACCGAGCACGATGCCGCAACCGATTCCGGTGCCGACCTTGACGAACAGGAAGTCATCGGCGCCCTTGGCCACGCCGGCATGGCGTTCTCCGAGCGCCATGATGTTGACGTCATTGTCGACGAGCACCGGCGTCTCGAGCTCGGCGCTCAGCCGGTCGCGGACCGGAAAGTGATCCCAACCGGGCATCAGCGGCGGCACGACCGGCACCCCCTCGCGGAAGCTCACCGGGCCGGGAACCCCCACCCCCGCGCCGCGGATCTCCGACGAGGGGTCGTCGGACCGGAGCCTGCCGACGAGCGCGCAGACGGTGTCGAGCACCGCGTCCGGTCCGGACCGGACGTCGCACGGCTCGCTGAGCTGGCTCAGCACGCGCAACCGCCCGTCGGTGAGGGCGACGTCCACCGAGGTGGCGCCGATGTCGATGCCGACGAGGCGCAGTCTTGAGGACACCTGGACCAGCGTCGACCGCCGTCCGCCCCGGGACAGGGCCGCGCCAGCATCCTCGGCGAGACCGAGCTCGATCAGCCGGTCCACCTCCAGCGCGAGTCTCGACCGCGACAGGTGAAGCGCCTCGGCCAGCTCGGCCCTCGAGCGTGGGCCGTCGTCACGCAGCGTCCGCATGAGTTGGGCCTGATGCGCGTTCTCCGCTCGGGAGGTCAACGCGCTCACGTCCACTCCGACCTTTCGTCCGCGACAGCCCGGTAAGTCCTCGGCTGGGCAAAAGATACGCGCTCTCTACTGAAAGTACCTTGACCGCCAGCGATAGGGGCCTTATCTTTTTGCCTAGCGATGCCGACTGGGGAGGCTTCATCACGAACCGAAGGCCGGATGCGGGACGCCCCGCGGCGGCGGTCCGCCTCCGAGCCGGCACCGCGTGAACGGTCCTGCGGCGTGAACCCGCCCCTGCTCGAGATGAGCGGCATCGTCAAGGAGTTTCCCGGCGTACGGGCGCTGGACGGGGTCGATCTCGACGTACGCGCCGGCGAGGTGCACTGCCTGCTCGGCCAGAACGGCGCCGGCAAGTCCACCCTGATCAAGGTGCTGGCCGGCGCGCACCAGCCCGATGCCGGCACGCTGCGCTGGGAGGGCCACGAGGTCACCCTGTCCTCGCCGACGGCGGCGATCCGCCGCGGGGTGGCGACCATCTACCAGGAACTCGACCTGGTGGACGGCCTGTCCGTCGGGGAAAACATCTTCCTCGGCCATGAGCTCTCCCGGGCCGGCTACACCCGGCGCGCTGAGCTGCGCACCCGCACCCGGGCGTTGTTGGCCCGGCTGGGCCACTCGGAGATCCCGGCGAGTCGCGAGGTGGGTCGATTGTCGGCCGCCGGAAAGCAGATCGTGAGCATGGCCCGCGCGCTCTCCCATGACGCCCGGGTCCTGGTGATGGATGAGCCGTCAGCCGTCCTCGCCCATGACGAGGTCGGCAACCTGTTCCGGGTGATCCGCGACCTGACGGCGTCCGGGGTGGCGGTCGTCTACATTTCCCACCGGCTCGAGGAGATCCGCCAGATCGGTGACCGGGTCACGGTGCTCAAGGACGGCCGTACGGTCGCCACCGGGCTGCCGGCCAAGACGACGCCGACCCGCGAGGTCGTCACGCTGATGACCGGGCGTGACGTGGAATTCCCGTTCCCGCCGCGCGGTGACGCGGTGCCGGAGCAGGGCCCCGATGTCCTTGCGGTGGAGGGCCTCGGGCGGCCCGGCGAGTTCGAGGACGTGTCGTTCATCGTCCGGGCCGGCGAGATCGTCGGTCTGGCCGGTCTGGTCGGCTCCGGGCGCTCGGAGATCCTCGAGACGGTCTACGGCGCCCGGCGGTCGCGGACCGGCACCGTCACCCTGGCCGGCCGGCGGATGCGCCCAGGTGCGGTGCCCAAGGGCGTCGCCGCCGGCATGGGCCTGGCTCCCGAGGAGCGCAAGAGCATGGCTCTGTTCATGCACGAGACAGTGGCGACCAACATCACCGCCGCCTCGTTGCGGCGATACTCGCGGCTGGGTTTCCTGGACCGCCGGCGCGAGTACGCCGACGCGGCGAAACAGGTCGAGCGACTGGACGTGCGCCCACCGGACGCCCGTCGTGGAGTCGTCACCCTGTCCGGCGGCAACCAGCAGAAGGCGGTGGTGGGCCGCTGGCTGCTGCACGGTTGCCGCCTGCTCCTTCTCGACGAGCCGACCCGGGGCGTCGATGTCGGCGCCCGGGCGGAGCTGTACGCCCTGATCCGCCAGCTGGCCGACTCCGGCGTCGGCGTCCTGCTGGTGTCGAGTGAGGTGCCGGAGGTGCTCGGCCTGTCCGACCGGGTCCTGGTCATCCGGGAGGGCCGGATCGTGCACGAGTCGCCGGCTGGCTCGATCGACGAATCCACCGTGCTCGACATGGTCATGGAAGGAAGTGCCGTGTGAGCGAGCAGACCACGCCGCAGGTCCAGGAGCAGGAGCGGGTCGAGCGCAGTGCGGCCGAGACCGTACGCGGTGGCCGCGGCCTGTCGCTGGCTCGGGTCGCCGAGGTGCGCAACCTCGGCCTCATCGGGGTGCTCCTCGTGCTCGTCGTCCTGGGAGCGCTCACCCAGCCGACGTTCCTGACCAAGTCGAACTTCCTGACGATTCTCACCCAGGGCTCCGACATCGGGGTGGTGACGATCGGCATGACATTCGTCATCATCGGTGGCGGCATCGACCTGTCGGTGGGCGCCCTGCTCGCACTGGCGTCGGTGTGGGCGACGACGGTGGCGACCCAGGCGTACGGCCCGGCCGTGATGATCCTGTGCGCCGTCCTGGTGGGAATGGGATTCGGCCTGGTCAACGGCCTGCTGATCGCCTACGGGCGGTTGGTGCCGTTCATCGCCACCCTGGCGATGCTGGCGACCGCGCGCGGGCTGGCTGCGCGAATCTCCAACAAGCAGAGCCAACTGGTGACCCAGGATGCGATCAGCAACATCGCCAGTACGAGCCCGCTCGGTGTGCCGCTGCTGGTCTGGATGTTCGCTGCGGTCGCCCTCATCGGGTGGATCGTACTCAACCGGACGACGTACGGCCGGCGCACTTTCGCCGTCGGCGGCAACAGCGAAGCCGCCCGGCTGGCCGGGATCAACGTGAAGCTGCACGTGGCGTCTCTCTACGTGTTCTCCGGGCTGTGCTGTGGCATCGCCGCCATCATGCTGGCCAGCGAGACGACGACGGGCTCCAGCACCCACGGGGACCTGTACGAGCTCAATGCCATCGCCGCCGTCATCATCGGCGGCACCCTGCTGACCGGCGGCCGCGGCAGCCTCGTCGGATCGGTGCTCGGTGTCCTGGTCTTCATGACGATCAGCGACATCTTCGTCCTCAACAACCTGCAGACCGAGGTCCAGAACATCGCCAAGGGCGTCATCATCGTGATCGCCGTCCTGCTTCAGCGCCGCGGGCGGGCCGAAGTGCACACGTAGCCACACCCAGCCCGATAGGCCGCCACTCGACCGACACCATTCGACCGCGCATCGTCAACCGCTAACCGTAAGGAGCACGACATGATGGAGTCCGAAACCGGCGTCAACCGCCGCGGCTTTCTCTTGGGCGCCGCCGGCGTAGGGGCCGGCGCGCTGCTGACCGCCTGCACCAGCAACAGCACCAAGTCCAACGCATCGACGACCACAGCTCCGAGCGCGGGCGCCGGCGCCGGGGGCGCGAACGACACCCCCGGCAAGCTGGTCACCATCGGCTTCTCGGCTCCGGCCGCCGACCACGGCTGGACCGGTGCGATCGCGAAGAACGCGACTACCGAGGCGCAGAAGTACTCCGACGTCAAGCTCGAGTCGGTGCAGCCGACCAACGACGTCACCGCCCAGATCGCGGCGATCCGGACGCTGATCAACAAGAAGGTGGATGTCATCGTGCTGCTGCCCAACGATGGCAAGCAGCTCACCTCGGTCGGCCTGCAGTCGATGCAGGCCGGAATCCCGGTAGTCAACCTCGACCGCGTCTTCGACACCCCGCGGGCGTCGCGCATCTGGATCGGCGGGGACAACTACGGCATGGGCGTCAGCGCCGGTACCTACGTCGGCGAGACGCTGAAGAAGAAAGGGGTCAGCAACCCCGTCATCGGTGAGATCGCCGGCATCGACAGCCTGCCGTTGACGCAGCAGCGCAGTCAGGGGTTCAAGGATGCGCTGCAGACCTTCGGCTACAAGGTGGGCCCGCGCCAGGCCGCGCAGTTCACCGTGCAGTCGGGCCAGTCGGTGACCGCCAGCCTGCTGCAGGCCACCAAGCACTTCGACGCCATCTGGAACCACGACGACGACCAGGGCATCGGCGTGCTTGCCGCGATCAAGCAGGCCGGCCGCAAGGAGTTCTTCATGGTCGGCGGCGCCGGCTCGGCCAACGCGATGCGGCTGATCAAGGCCGACAACAGCGTCCTGAAGGCGACGGTGCTCTACCCGCCGACGATGGCTTCCTCGGCCATCCGGCTGGCCCGGCTCATCGCGCACAACAAGGGGATGAGTGACCTGGTGCAGCAGGAGGTCCCGGCCTCGATCACCCTGTATTCCGCGACGGTGGACAAAGCCAACGTAGATCAGTACGTGCCGCAGGGATTCGAGTCCTGAGCCGACCGGCCGCGACCACTGTCGGGAGCGCGTCGTGACTGAGGCCCCGAAAACGCTCGGCGTCGGGATCGTCGGTTACGCCTTTATGGGGGCCGCCCATTCACAGGCGTGGCGGACCGCGGCCCGGGTCTTCGACCTGCCGCTGTCGCCGACGATGGTGGCGCTCTGCGGCCGCGACGCCGGCGCCGCGAAGGCGGCTGCTGGCACCCTGGGCTGGGGGGCGGTCGAGACGGACTGGAAGGAGCTGGTCGCCCGGCCCGATGTCGACCTCGTCGACATCTGCACGCCCGGCGACACCCACCCCGAGATCGCCATCGCCGCCCTCGAGGCAGGCAAGCACGTCCTGTGCGAGAAGCCGCTGGCCAACAGCGTTTCCGAGGCAGCTGCGATGGCGGCCGCAGCGGATCGGGCTGCCGAGCAGGGTGTGCGTTCCATGGTCGGCTTCAATTACCGGCGCGTCCCGGCAATCGCACTGGCCCGGTCCTTGGTGGCTGCTGGCCGGATCGGGACCGTCCGCCACGTCCGGGCCGTCTACCTGCAGGACTGGATCGTCGACCCGGAGTTCCCGCTGGTGTGGCGGCTGCAAAAGGAGCGGGCCGGGTCGGGGGCGCTCGGCGACATCGGAGCGCACATCGTGGATCTGGCGCAGTTCGTCGTCGGGGACCTGCTGACCGGCGTCTCAGCCCTGACGGAGACCTTCATCAAGGAGAGACCGCTGGCGCAGTCCGCGGGCGGCCTGACCGCCAGTGGGGGCACGCAGCGAGGCACGGTCACCGTCGACGATGCGGCGCTGTTCACCGGGCGGTTCGCCGGCGGTGCGGTCGCCACCTTCGAGGCGACCCGATTCGCCACCGGACGCAAGAATGCCTTACGCATCGAGATAAACGGTTCCGACGGCAGCCTCGCCTTCGACTTCGAGGCCATGAACGAGTTGTCGTTCTATGACGGCACCGGGGAGTCGACGACCGCCGGCTTCCGGCGAATCCTGGTCACCGAGGCCGACCATCCCTATCTCTCCGCCTGGTGGCCGCCCGGACACCTCATCGGCTACGAGCACACCTTCACCCACGAGATCCGCGACCTGGTCGAGGCGATCGGGGCGGCGCACAATCCCCATCCGTCGTTCCGCGACGGTTTGCAGGTGCAACGCGTGCTGGCCGCGGTCGAGAACAGCGCGGCGAACAACTCATGCTGGCAGCCGATCCCCGGCTGACCCGCCGCTCCTTCTTTTCATCCGTCCGATCCGAGGAGAGAACACATGCCACGTCCCGTCACCCTGTTCACCGGGCAGTGGGCAGACCTTCCGTTCGAGGAGGTCGCGCAACTCGCCTCCGGCTGGGGTTATGACGGCCTCGAAATCGCCTGCTGGGGCGACCATTTCGAGGTCGACAGGGCCCTCGCGGATGACGGTTACGTCCAGGGCCGGCTGGAGCTTCTGGAGAAGTACAACCTCAAGGTCTGGGCGCTCTCCAACCACCTCGTCGGGCAGGCGGTGTGCGACCACCCGATCGACGAGCGGCACCAGGGAATCCTGCCCAAGCGGATCTGGGGTGACGGCGAGCCCGAAGGTGTCCGGCAACGCGCGGCGCAGGAGATGAAGGACACCGCCCGGGCCGCTGCCAAGCTGGGCGTCAAGACGGTGGTGGGATTCACCGGCTCGTCGATCTGGCACACCGTAGCGATGTTCCCACCCGTGCCGCCGGCCATGATCGAGCGCGGTTACGAGGACTTTGCCGCCCGGTGGAACCCCATTCTCGACGTGTACGACGAGGTGGGGGTGCGGTTTGCCCATGAGGTGCACCCGAGCGAGATTGCATACGACTACTGGACAACTGTGCGCACCCTCGAGGCGATCGGCCATCGGGAGGCGTTCGGATTGAATTTCGATCCGAGCCACTTCGTCTGGCAGGACCTTGATCCGGTCGGCTTCCTGTGGGATTTCCGCGACCGCATCTACCACGTCGACTGCAAGGAATCAGTCAAGGCGCTCAACGGCAGAAACGGCCGGCTGGGCTCGCATCTGCCCTGGGCGGACCCTCGCCGGGGCTGGGACTTCGTGTCCACCGGTCACGGCGATGTCCCGTGGGAGCCAGTATTCCGGATGCTGAACTCCATCGGCTATGACGGCCCGATCTCGATCGAGTGGGAGGACGCCGGCATGGACCGGCTCATCGGCGGTCCCGACGCGCTGGCCTTCATCCGGGCCCTCACCCAGATCGAGCCGCCGGCAGCCGCATTCGACGCAGCGTTCAGCTCCGGCGGCTGACCGGCCCACCGCAAGGGCTCTATCCTCGCCTTCGGGCGAGGGGAGATGCTCATGCAGGTAGTCGTCATCGGGGCCAGCGTGGCCGGCCTGTTTTCGGCGGCAGCCGCGGCGTACAGCGGCCACGGCGTCACGATTGTCGAGCGCGACGCCCTCCCCGACGGTCCGGTCCCCCGCGGCGGTGTTCCGCAGGGTGAGCAGCCGCATGTCTTTCTCTACCGCGGGCTGCTGGCCGTCGAGGACCTGCTGCCCGGATTGCGCGCCGAGCTGACCGAGCTGGGTGCGGTGACCCTCGACACCGGCGACCTGCCGTGGCTGGCCGAGAACGGCTGGCTGCTCACCGGCCGGCCCGCCTTCGAGATCCTGTCGATGACCCGGCCCCTGTTCGAGGACACCGTACGCCGGCGGGTCACCAAGCTGGCCGGCGTCGAACTCCGCGCCGGCCTACGCGTCGCCGGAGTCGACCGGCGCGACGGCCAGTGGCAGGTGGAGCTGGCCGACGGATCATCCTTGGGTGCCAATCTGGTCATCGACGCATCCGGCCGCACCTCCCGGCTGCCGGTGTGGGTGGCCCAAGCCGACACCGCACACACCTCCGAGGTGGATGCCGGCGTGGGATACGCCACGCGTATGTATGCCGCAGACCCGGCCAGCTTCGCCGCCGTCGGCGTGGTGATCCAGCAGACGCCGGCCACCCTGGCCGGCGGGCTGGCGCTGCCGGTGGAGGGCGGCCATTGGCTGGTGGGTGCCATCGGCTGTGCCGACCACCGGCCGCCGCGCGACGCCGACGGCTTCGCCGCCTTCCTTGACGCCCTGCCCGATCCGGCGCTGGCCGACCTCGCCCGCCACGCCGAGCCGCGCAGCGACGTCGCGGTGCACCGGCAGACCGGCAACCGCCGCCACCATTACGAGCAGGTCAAGGGCTGGCCGGACGGGCTGCTCGTCATCGGCGATGCCCTCTGCGCGTTCAACCCGATCTATGGCCAGGGCATCACCGTCGCGGCCTGCGAGGCGCTCCTGCTGCGTGATGTGCTCGCCGCCGAGTTGCAGCCGGGCTACGCAAGGCGGCTGCTCAAGCAGTTCAGCAAGGTGGTGTCGGTGCCTTGGGCCATCGTCACCAGCGAGGACCTGCGCTACCGGACCAGCACAGGGCGGCAGTCACTACCCCAGTCGCTGATGGGTCGCTGGACCCAGGAGCTCATCCGTCTCGCCGCCCACGGTGACCGGCGCGCCCAGGCCACCCTCTCCCGCGTCTATCACCTGATGGGGTCACCGGTCCTGCTGTTCCAGCCGTGCCTCGCAGTCGCCGCCCTGCGGGCCCGGACCCACGGGTACGGTCCGCTGGCGCCCCGCCCGGTCAGCCTCGACGCGCTGACCCGCTGACCGCAAGGCCCGCGCGTCCGAACTTCACGCGTAGCACCTCGCGTGCTGCAGTTCCAATGATGCAACGCATCGGTGTCCGGGAACTCCGCCAGAACGCGTCTCGGTACCTCTCGCTGGTGAAGTCGGGCGAGACGTCGAAGTGACCGAACAGGGCGAACTGATTGCCCTATCGGTGTCGCCGCACCGCTCCCAGACTACGAGAGATCGGCTGAGCGCCGCCGGTAGGCTCATCCCCGCACCCAGCCCACCGGGCGACTCCGGTAATCTCGGCCGGTGCCGGTCGGCGCCGGCGAGCCGACCAACCAGGAACTGCTCGACGCCGAGCGCGAGGAACGGCTGTGAGCTATTTGGACTCCTCGGCGCTGATGAAGTTGGTCCGGCAGGAGGATGAGACCGCGGCGCTGCGTGAGTGGCTGAGCGTGCGTCCTGAGCAACCTCTGGTCACCAGTGAACTGGGACGGGTCGAGGTTCTGCGGGCCGCTCGGCGGGTCGGCGGTCGCGCGCTGACGGAGGCTCGTGCGGTCGTAGGCGCCCTCGACTTGGTCCCTCTCGACCGCGCCGTACAAGACCTCGCCTGCGACATCGACGATCCACTACTGCGCACCGTCGACGCGCCGCAGCTGGCTTCAGCGGTACTGCTCAGCGAGGCGCTGACTGCATTCATCGCCTACGATCACCGGCTCGCGGCCGCGGCTCGGCCGCCGGCCTGGTCGTCGCCACACCAGGCGAGCACCCGCCGCTATCGAAGAGCTGAATGAAGGGCTGAGAGTAGGAGACGCCGCCCCTGTTGGCGAGGAATCGCCACTGTGCCCTAGGCGACGGTGACCTAGGCGAATCCGACCACCGGGTGAGGAACGTAGGGCTCCTCCAACAGCGCGACTTCCGCATCACTCAATCGCAGTGACACGGCCGCGACCGCATCCTCGAGATGGTGCGCTTTCGTCGCACCGACGATGGGGGCGGTCACGACATCCTTGCCGGCCACCCAGGCCAGCGCCACCTGCGCACGAGGCACGCCCCGCTGCCGGGCGACCTCCCCGACCCGGTCGACGATCCGGCGGTCGCTGTCGCCGGAGTCGTACAGCGTCTTGCCGAAGTCGTCGGTGCTCGACCGCTCGGTGTCGGTGTCCCACTCCCGGGCGAGGCGGCCACGGGCCAGCGGGCTCCACGGCAGGACGCCGATCCCCTCGGCCGCGCACAGCGGCAGCATCTCCCGCTCCTCCTCCCGGTTGAGCAGGTTGTAGTGATCTTGCATCGACACGAACCTGGTCCAGCCGTGCGCATCCGCCAGGTGCAGTGCCCGGCTGAACTGCCATGCCCACATCGAGGAAGCACCGAGATAACGCGCCTTTCCGGCCTGCACCACGTCGTGCAGTGCCTCCAACGTTTCCTCGATCGGCGTGTCCGGATCCCAACGGTGAATCTGGTAGAGGTCGACGTAGTCGGTGCCCAGGCGGCGAAGGCTGTGGTCGATCTCCGCCATGATCGCCTTGCGGGACAGCCCGGCGCCGTTGGGTCCGTCGTGCATCCGGCCGTTGACCTTGGTCGCGATGACCACCTCATCACGCGCCGCGAAATCCTTGAGCGCCCGGCCGACGATCTCCTCGCTGGTGCCGTCGGAGTACACGTTGGCGGTGTCGAAGAAGTTCACCCCAACCTCGAGGGCCCGCTTCACAAGCGGCCGTGCCTGCTCGGCATCCAACGACCAGGGGTGCGCCCCACGGTCGGGGACGCCATAACTCATGCAACCCAGGCACAGCGCGGATACTTCCAACCCGGTACGGCCCAGCCGTACGTACGTCATCTCAGTCATGCGTCGTCAGGCATGCGTCATCGCAGTCATGCTGACACGCTAACGACTCAAGCTCTGCAGCGCTGTGCGGCCGAGCCAATCAGCCCGTCAGGTCTGCTTGCTGATGGTGCGTCGGGCGCGGGGCGCCGCCTTTCTTGCCACACCCCTTGTTGCCGCATCCCTTGTTGCCGCCGCTCTCGCTGCTGCCGGCTTCGAGCTGGTCGCCTTTGTCGTTGCCACTCGGGGCGCCGTCCGGCGCGGTGCCCGAGCCGTGGTGCTGAGCGGCTCAGTGGGCTGCTCGGTCCCGGCGGCAGACTCGGCGCTGGCCAGCTTGGAAGCTCTCTTCTGCGCCGAGATCCGGTGACCCGTCAGCGCTTCCTCGGCCACCCGCCGTTCCTTGCGGGCCGACTTCGCCATCTGTTGGGCAACGGTAACCTCGGCGCTGAGCCGTTCGACGTACTGTTTGGCCCCTTTCAAGGAGGCCTTCAGGTCGCTGAGCGCGTGAGCGGTTTGCTCGTCGGCCGTGACGGCCGCTGCGAGCCGGGCCTCGTCCATCTCGACGGCAACGGTCGCCCGCTCAGCCCTGGACCGGTGACGCTTCAGGCGTTCGGCGGCCGGTTCCCGCTCTGCCATCTGGGTGTCCTTCCTGCGGCCTACCCCCGCGCGTACGGCGAGGTGATGGTCCACCGTACAAGCCGGGCCTGTTCACCCGGTGAACTTCCGCTGCCGACGCCGCAGGTCGGGAAACTAGCTCACCGGTATTGGGCGCCGCGAAGCCAGCCTGATTGCCTCGCCGTAGACCTCGTCCGCTCGGACCAGGACGTCGTCCCAGGTCAGCGGCGGGACGGTGGACCGGTTGTGAGCCGCCATCTTGGCCCGCTGGTGTGGATCGGCGGCCAGCCGGGCCAGCGCCGAGACCATCGCGTCATCGGTGTCGGCCAAGAGCCCTTCACGCCCGTGAGTGACGAACTCTGCGATGCCTCCCTGGCCGCGGGCCAGCACGGGCACTCCCGCGCAGCGGGCCTCGAGGGCGGCGATCCCGAACGTCTCCAACGTTGCCGGCGCGACGAAGATGTCGGCCCGGCCCAGCAGGGCACGGATGCGCTCGCGCGGCCAGTGACCCGGCAGGCTCACCCAGCCGCTCATGTCGTGCCGGTCGAGATAGCGCTGCAGCGAGGCCCGCTCAGCGCCGTCACCGACGATCACCGCCCGCAGGCCGATCGCCGGATCCAGCCGGCGCCGCGCCTCGCGCAGTATCCGGAGCAGGGGCAGAGCCCGCTTTCGCCGGGCAAGTCGCATCACCGCCGCCACGACCACCTCGTCGGGCGACCGCTCGACCCGCTCCACCCGCCAGAAGGAGGCGTCGATGCCGTTGGGTAACACGTACACCGGGCGCTCGGGGCCGACGAGCCGGCGCAGGGGCTGCGCCGCCACTGCACTGACTGCCGTCCAGGCGGCCGGCCACGACGACCAGCGGAGCGGGCTGTCCAGAGCCCGGAAGAGCGGCTCCGCTCGGTCCGCCATCGAGTGCGCGGTGACCACGAGCGGCATCGCCCACGAGGCAGCTGCGCCCGCCACCGCGAAGGAAAGGGGCGAGGCCAGGCTCATATGGGCGTGCACGACGTCGTAGCCGCCGTGGCGGATGATCCGCCGCCCGGCGATTAGCCCGCTCGGGTGGTACGTCGACATCGGTAGCGCATGCTCGGTAACCCGGTGTACGCGGACACCGTCGACACATTCGGCGGACCCGCGAGTGGCTGCGCTGCGGGGAGAGGAGGTGATGACCTCCACGGTGTGCCCGGCCGCCTGTTGCCGGGCAGCCAGATCCTTGATGTGCATCTCGATTCCGCCCTGACGCGGCAGGTAGAAGTCGCTGACGTGGGCGATCCTCACGCGTTGCACCGTCCCCGTCGACCGGGCACGACAATGGCGGCGTGGCATACACGCTGGTCGCCTTCCATGCTCATCCCGACGATGAGGCCCTGCTCACCGGTGGCACCTTGGCTCGGGCAGCCGCCGAGGGGCATCGGGTGGTCCTCGTACTCGCGACCGACGGCGCCGCGGGCGCGACGTCGACAGATATCCGCCGACAGGGAGCGCTGGGCCAGCGGCGCCGGGCGGAGCTTGCCCAAGCCGCCGCCGCCCTCGGAGTGGTCCGGATCGAGTGGCTCGGCTACGACGACTCCGGGCCGGCCGGCGCGCCGACGGCGGCGCCCCGACGATTCGCCGATGCCGAACTGGAGGAGGTGGCCGCCGTGCTCTCCCGATTGCTGACCGAGGAGCGTGCCGACGTGCTCATCGGCTATGACCCGGCCGGCGGCTACGGGCATCCCGACCACGTGCAGGTCCACCGGGTCGCCCGGCGGGCCGCCGAGTCGGCCGGAACTCCTGTCCTGCTGGAAGCGACGGTCGACCGGAGCGCGCTGCTGCGTGCACTGCGCTGGCTGCACCGGCTGCCGCGGTTGCCTGGACTGCCGACCGTGCCGGCCGATTTCCACCCCGGCCGGTTCGCCACGTCGTTCACCAACCCCGCGCTGCTGACCCACCGGGTCGACGTACGGCCGTTCGCCGGGGTCAAGCGAGCGGCGATGGCCGCCCATGTCAGTCAGGGAGCGGGGGACACCGACCCGCGCACCCTCGCGCTGCTGCTGCGCCTCCCCCGACCGCTCTACCGCTGGGCGCTGGGCTTCGAGTGGTACGTCGAGCGAGGTAGGGCTCCCGCAGCCGTCCTGTGCGACGACATCTTCGCCTCGGTGAGGGTCAGCCCCGACAACGGATAGGACGACACGTCCGCACCAGGTCGGACACCTCATGCGGGTGATAACTCCTCAGCGTGTCAAGGATGCAGCTGGATGGCTTGGTCGCCCAGCCTAGCGAAGCACGCCGCCACGACCGGTAGGCCGGGCGCAGTAGGCCGGGCGCAGTAGGCCGGGCGCAGTAGGCCGGGCGCAGTAGGCCGGGCGCAGTAGGCCGGGCGCAGTAGGCCGGGCGCAGTAGGCCGGGCGCAGCCACCCGGGCACAACTTCCCCGGGTGGCCTCCAGCCGGATCAGCTGCCGCCGAGCAAGCCCCCCAGGCCCCCGCCCAGACCACCACCACCGCCGCCTCCGCCGAGCTTGCCGAGCAGGTCGGCCGGATTGAGCCCGAACTTCTGCAGGAGGTCGCCGTGCTGATCGGTGTCGACCTTCTCAGGCAACTCGTTGCTGGCCTGGTCGGCCTTGTCGCCGTCCCCGCGGGAGCGCAACAGCTCCAGGATCTGCGCCTTGTCGATCTGCATCTTGACCTCACCTTTCGTTGACGATCCGTGTCGTGGGGCGGTGCCCCGGCACCGCCGGGCTAATCGCTGCGGTCAGGCCTGAAAGCTGCCGGCGATCGCGTGCTCGGCCTCGGCGTAGGCCGTCCCGGCGTTGTTGAGCAGTTGGCTGATGCCCTGAAGCGCTGAGTTGAGCTCCAGGGCGGCCTTCTGCCACCGATCCCAGAGCGCGTTGAACTGCTGTGACGCAGCACCCGCCCAGTCGCCGCCGACGAGGGGACCGATCTGTCCGGACAGTGACTTGAGCGAGCCCTCAATGTCTCCGGCTCCGCGCTGCACGTTGCCGGAGAGCTGGTGCAGCTGCTCCGGAGTGACCTTGATGCCGCCTGCCATGACGTACCTCCCATGATCGTCGGGCCGCGGATGCGGCGCCGCTGCGCTCGACCGTAGGCGGAGCGGGGGCGGCGACACCGACCGATTCGCCGGCTGTGGACGGATCACAGGTGGGTCCGCAGCTCCCACAGCTCGGGAAAGAAGCGGAGGTCCAGCCGGCTGCGCAGATACGGCGCGCCGGTGCTGCCACCCGTACCGGACTTGGTCCCGATCTCCCGCTCGACCATCAGCACTTGCCGGGCGCGCCAGCGCGCCATCAGCGAGTCGTGTTCGATCAACGCCTCGGCGAGATCCCATACGTCACCGTGGCCGGCCCGGTCGTGCGCCACGACGACGAGGGCCGCCATGCGCGTATCCGGGCTGGAGACGTCACAGCCGGATCGCGCCAGGACCGCGAGAAAGCCGTCCCACAGCGTCGGCTCGGCCAGCCGGCGCAGCAACCGGGCCCGCTCGTCGGGGTCGGCGTCGTGCAGCCGCTCGACGTAGGCCGGGTCCTTGGCTCCGGAGAGGAACTCCAGCTCCCGGAACTGCACCGACTGAAAGCCGCTGGCCGGCGCCAAATTTTCCCGGAACGAGAGAAAGTCTTGCGGAGTCATCGTCTCCAGCACGTCCACCTGCTCGATGAGCACCCGCTCGATGACGTGCGCCCGCTGCAGGCGCACCCGAGGTGTGTAGGCGTCGCCGGCCAGCATCCGGTCGCGCGCATCGACCAGCTCGTGCAGCAGCAGCTGGAACCACAGCTCGTAGACCTGGTGAATCGTGATGAAGAGCAGCTCGTCGTGCACGGGCGGGTCGGACTCCGGCATCTGCTGCGACAGCAGGGCGCCCACCCGAAGATAACTGCCGTATGTCAGCCGCGCGCCCTCCTCACCGAACTGGCGGCCCGACGGTCGCTCGCCGGCGGCTCCCTGTGGATACACGACCCCGACCGTACCGCCGGCGGCCGACAATCATCGGCATGCAGCTGCGGTTCACGATGGTCGGGCCGGGTCCGGGACAGGCCGCTGTCGACGTGAGGGTGGACGCGCCCCGGGGAGCCCGGCTGTCCTCGGTGCGCGCGGAGCTCAACCGGCTGACCGGGTTTGAAGGTCCGCTGTATGCCGGTCGGAGCCGGCTGGCCGACGAGGCCGTTTTGGGCCGTCCGCCGCTGACCACCGGAGCAATCTTGGCCGTCGGGCGGCCGGCGCCTGCACCGGCCCCTGCTGCGGCGCTGCTGGAGCTGCGCGTGGTCGGTGGGCCGGACGCCGGCGGTGTGCACAAGCTGGCCGCCGGCGAGCACCGGCTGGGCCGCGGCAGCAGTGCAGAGATCCGCGTGGGCGACCCCGACGTCTCCCGCTCACATGCGCTGCTGTCGGTCCGCGCCGGCGAAGTGTTGGTTGGCGACGCCGGCTCGACCAACGGCACCAGAGTCGGTGGCCGGCCGGTGGATGGGCAGCCGGTGCCGCTGGCGCCCGGATCGCTGCTACAGGTGGGTGAGTCGACCTTGTGCCTGGTCGGCCCCGACGAACCGCCGGCGGCGGTGCGGGCGGACGGGCAGGGGCATCTGGAGATCAACCGGCCACCACGGCTCGTCCGGCCGCCGCCGGAGGTGGAGGTCGTCGTCCCGGCTGCACCGACAGCGCCGGACAATCCGCGCTTTCCGGTGCTGGCGATGGTTATCCCGCTGGTCCTGGGAGCGGTGATGGTGCAGGTGATGCAGTCGTGGACCTTCGCGTTGTTCATGTTGCTCTCACCGGTCATGTTGGGCGCCAACGTGCTCAGCGACCGGGTCGGCGGCCGCCGGAGCTACCGCAGGGCGCGAGCGGACTACCAGCGTGCGGACGCCGAAGCACAGGCCCGGGTGGTGGCGGCGGTGTCGCAGGAGGCGGCGGAGCGGCGGAGCGAGTGCCCCGATGCGGCGACCCTGCTGCTCACCGCAGTCGCCCCGCGACCGCGGCTGTGGGAGCGCCACAACGGCGACGCCGACGCCTTGATCCTTCGCGTCGGTACGGCCGACCTTCCGGCCCGGTTGCTGGTGGGGTCGCCCGGTGAGACATCGGTGCATCCGCCGGTACGGGCCGTGCCGGTGACCGTGGGGTTGCGGGAGGTCGGCGTTCTGGGGCTGGCCGGCCCCCGCCCCCAGCTGGCCGGCTTGGCTCGCCATCTCGTCGCTCAGCTCGCCACCCTGCACAGCCCCCGGCAACTCGACCTGGTGCTGCTGTGCGCACCGCAGAGCAACGACGGCGACACGTGGCGATGGATGCGGTGGCTGCCGCATCTGCAACCCCGGTCCGCAGACGAGGCGGACCTGCGCGTCGGCCTGACCGCAGACCAGATCGCGAGCCGGGTGACCGGGCTGGTGGCACTGTTGGACGCCCGGGTTGCCGTCGGCCCCGGCCGCAGCTGGTCGGGCCCGATCACCGTGATGGTCATCGACGGTGCGCGGAGTCTGCGCTCGGTCGCCGGGGTCGCCCGGCTGCTCGACGAGGGTCCCGCTGTGGGCATCCATGCGGTGTGCCTTGCCGCCGACGCGCTCGACCTCCCGGCCGAGTGCGGGGCCACCGCGCTGGTCACCGGAGCGGCCGCGACCCGGCTCCGGATCAGCCGGACCGGTCATCCACCGGTCGCCGCGGTCGCCGACCTGGTGTCGCTGTCGTGGGCCGAGCAGGTGGCCCGGGCCCTGGCGCCGTTACGGGACGCCACACCCGAGAGCGGCTCCACGCCGCTGCCGGCAGCGGTCCGATTGCTCGACGTAATGGGCGGCACCGCGCCGGCTGCAGCGGGGATCATCGCCGGCTGGGCGGCCGCTGCCGGCTCGACAACGGCGGTGCTGGGCCTCGCCGCCGACGGCACCTTCTCGGTCGACCTGCGGCGGGACGGGCCGCATGCCCTGGTGGCGGGCACAACAGGAGCCGGGAAGTCGGAGCTGCTGCAGACCCTCATCGCATCGCTCGCCCTGGTCAACCGGCCTGACGAGCTCGTCTTCGTACTCGTGGACTACAAAGGCGGCTCGGCCTTTGCCGACTGCGCGCGGCTGCCGCATACGGTCGGGATGGTCACCGACCTCGACGCTCACCTGACCCGGCGGGCGTTGGCGTCACTGGATGCCGAGCTCAAGAGGCGTGAGCGCACGCTGCGGGCAGCCGGCTGCAAGGACGTCGATGACTATGCCGTCGCAGGCCGCCCACAGGGGCCGATGCCCCGGCTCGTCATCGCGATCGACGAGTTCGCCTCCCTCGCGCAGGAGCTTCCCGACTTCGTGACCGGGCTGGTCGACATCGCTCGGCGCGGGCGTTCACTCGGGGTCCACCTCGTGCTGGCCACCCAGCGCCCGGGCGGTGTGGTGTCGGCCGAAATCCGGGCCAACACCAACCTGCGCATCGCGCTACGGGTGACCGACCCGGCCGAGTCGCAGGACGTGATCGAGGTCAAGGATGCAGCGCTGATCAGCCGGTCCACACCCGGTCGGGCGTTCTGCCGCACCGGTGCCGCCGATGTCGCACAGTTCCAGTGCGCCCGGGTCGGCGGACCCGTGGCAACGCCCGATCCGCCCCCGAGCTTGCGGGTGCTGCACTGGAACACCATGGGCGACCCCTGCCCGGTCGGGCCCGACGCAGGCGACGGCGGCGGAGCGACCGACCTCTCCTGCCTCGTCGGGGAGATCCGTCAGGCCGCGGAACACCTGCGGCTGCCGGCCGTGCGCAGCCCGTGGCTGCCGCCGCTGCCGGCCACCACGGCGCTGGCTGACCTGGGACCGGCGGCGCCCGACTCCCTGCTGCTGGGCAGGCTCGACCTGCCCGGCCGGCAGGCGCAGACGGCCTACCGGCTGGAGCTGGCCGGCGGCGGTCACCTACTGGTTGCCGGCGGGCCGCGCAGCGGACGGACCACACTGCTGCGCACGTTGGCCGGCGCGATCGCGGACACGGCCGAGATCACCGACGTGCACGTGTTTGCCTTTGACGGCGCCGGCGGAGGCCTGCGGCCGGTGGCCGATCTCCCCCACGCCGGCGCGGTCGTCGGCCGGGACGAGATCGACCGGGGAGACCGGTTGCTGACCCGGCTCACGGCAGAGGTCGCCCGGCGGCAACAGGTGCTGGCCCGGGCCGGCTTCGCCTCGTTGGCGGAGCAGCGTGCTGGAGCCGACCCCGATGAGCGGCTGCCTTGGCTCGTCGTGCTGATCGACGGCTGGGAAGGGCTGGTCTCGTCCTACGAGCGGGTCGACTCGGGGCGACCGGTGGACACGCTGCTCGGCCTCCTGCGGCAGGGCGCCGCGGTCGGCCTGCGCGCCGTGGTGACCGGTGACCGCAGCACACTCACCGGCCGGCTGCCGTCGCTGGTCCCCCACCGGCTGATCCTGCGGATGGCCGACCCGATGGACTACGCCTTGGCCGGTCTGGCACCTCGGCAGATCCCGGAGTCCATGCCGCCCGGGCGCGGCCTCATCCCGGGCGAGCCGCCGATCGAGGCGCAGGTCGCTCTCCTGGGCGGTGACCCGGCAGGTCCCGCTCAGGTGGCGGAGCTGGCCCGGCTGGCTGCCCTGGCGACCACCCGGGCTGCCGGCACGCCAGCGATCCGGCGGCCCTTGCGGGTCGAAGCGTTGCCGGACACCCTGCCGTATGCGGCGGCGGCAGCCATGGTCGTCCCGGGCGCCGGCCCGTTGTGGGCTCTCGTCGGGGTCGGCGGCGATCAGTTGTCCACAGTCGGCATCGACCTCGGCGCCGACGGGCGGTCGTTCGTGGTCGCCGGGCCACCACGGAGCGGCCGGTCGACCGCACTCGCCACGATGTCACGCTGGTACGTCGAGCGCGGCATACCGGTGCTGGTGGTGGCACCTCCCCGCTCTCCGGTGTGCGACGTCGCCGGGGTGTCCGAGGCGTTCGGACCGGCCGACGCCGGCGCCCTGCAAGCAGCGATTTCGGCGATCGACGGCCCGCTTGTGCTGGTCGTCGATGACGCCGAGGCGTTGCTCGATTCGCCGGTCGAGCCGGTGCTGTGCGCGGCCCTGCAACGGGCCACCGACCGGCCGTGGGGGATGGTCCTGGCCGGGTCGACCGAGGCGCTGACCAGAACCTATCGCGGGGTCACCATGGAGGCACGCAAGAGCCGGGCCGGGCTGCTGCTGTGCCCGAGCGGCCCGCTTGACGGCGACGTGCTCGGTGTCCGGCTGCCCCGCGGCCTGGAGACGCGCGTCGGCCGCGGGGTGCTCGCCGTGCGGGGGAGGCTCACCCCGGTACAGGTGGCGTGCTGATGTCCGGCCCGCTATCCCATGTGCAGGTAGCGGTGGTCGGTCGGCGGTACGAAGGTTTCCTTCAGCGAGCGCGGCGAGACCCACCGCAGCAGGTTGAGGATGGAACCCGCTTTGTCATTGGTCCCTGACGCCCGTGCCCCGCCGAACGGCTGCTGACCGACCACCGCGCCGGTCGGCTTGTCGTTGACATAGAAGTTGCCGGCCGAGAACCGCAACACCTCACTGGCTTCCTCGATCGCCACCCGGTCGGTCGCAAACACCGCTCCGGTGAGGGCGTACGGCGCGATGTCGGCAGCCTGCCGGAGCACCGTGTCGTAGTCGGCGTCGTTGAAGACGTGGACAGCCAGGAACGGGCCGAAGTATTCGGTGCTGAACACCTCGTGTGTCGGGTCGGTGCATTCCACGACGGTCGGCCGGATGAAGTAGCCCTCGCTGTCGTCGTAGGTTCCGCCGGCGACCACGGTGCATGAAGCGTCGGAGGTGACCCGGTCGATCACCTCGGACAGCCGGGTGAAGGCCCGCTTGTCGATCACCGCACCGCCGAAGTTGGACAGGTCGGTGACGTCGCCGTACGTCAGCGAGTCGGTGGTCGCGGCAACCCGATCGCGCAGCCCCCCTTCCCACAGCGAGCGCGGCAGGTAGGCCCGAGAGGCGGCCGAGCACTTCTGGCCCTGGTACTCGAAGGCACCCCGGACCAAACCGGTCAGCAATGCGTCCGGGTCGGCGCTGGGGTGGGCGATGACGAAGTCCTTGCCACCGGTCTCGCCGACCAGACGGGGATAGCTGCGGTAGGCGGTTATGTTGGCGCCGACCGCCTGCCACAGGTGCTGGAACGTGCCGGTCGACCCGGTGAAGTGGATGCCGGCGAGGTCGCGGTCGGCCAGCGCCACGTCGGAGACGGCTTGGCCGTCACCGGTGACCAGGTTGATCACGCCGGCCGGCAGGCCGGCCGCCTCGAACAGCCGCATGAGGTAGTGCGCCGACAGCTGCTGGGTGGGAGAGGGCTTCCAGACGACGGGGTTGCCCATCAATGCGGGAGCCAGCGCGAGGTTGCCGGCGATCGAGGTGAAGTTGAAAGGCGTGATCGCCAGGACGAAACCCTCGAGCGGCCGGTGGTCGAAGCGGTTCCACGCCGCGGACGTCGACAGCGGCTGCTCAGCGAGGATCTGCCGACCGAACGACACATTGAAGCGCAGGAAGTCGATCAGCTCGCAGGCCGCGTCGATCTCGGCCTGGTAGACCGCCTTCGACTGGCCGAGCATGGTCGCGGCGTTGATGGTGTCGCGCCACGGCCCGGCCAGGAGCTCCGCGGTCCGCAGCATGACGGCCGCCCGCTCGTCGTAGGGCAGCGCGCGCCAGGCCGGCGCGGCCTCCTTGGCCGCCGTCACGGCCCGTTGTACGTCGTCGGAGGTGGCCTGGTGCAGGGTGCCGAGCACGGCACTGTGCCGGTGCGGCTGCACGACGTCGACCGCCGAGCCACCGCCCATCCGCTGCTTCCCACCGACGGTGAGGGTGAGCTCGACCGGCTCGCTGGCCAGCTCCTTGAGGCGGGTCTCGAGGGTGGCCCGCTCGGTGCTGCCCGGAGCGTAGGAACGGATGGTCTCGTTGACCGGGGCGGGTACGGAGGTGACGGCGTCCATGACCCCATGGTGGCACGGGGTGTCGCGGGCGGAAGGCGGGGTAGGCGGCCGGCGTGACTACCGAACCGATGGCAAATCCGGAGAAGGATCCCGACGAGTGGGTGACCGGCGACGAGCCGATGACCGGTCCCCAGCAGTCATACCTGCAGACCCTGGCCCGGGAGGCCAAGGAGGAGCTGCCGGAAACCATGACCAAGGCGAAGGCCTCAACGGAGATCGAGCGACTGCAGGAAAAGACCGGTCGGGGCAAGAGCTAGCCGGTCCAGAGCTCCAGCAAGGGGCCGAGCTCCTGGGCGGCGTACCAGGCCAGCTCGTGGCCCTCCGCCCCGTCGACGGTGAACTGGGCGTCTTCGCTACCGAGCTCGGCCTCGAGTATCGCTGCAGCGGCCGCGCGCACGTCGTCAACGGCCTCCGGGCCGTCGAGATGTACCGAGACGACGTCGCTCAACGTGATCGGCACCGTCACCCGTACCGCCGACCGATCCAGATCCGTCAGCGCCGCGACGGTGCCTTCACCGACATCTGCGGACACGACGGCCCGCCGCCGCGGGGCGAGCGGATCGGCGTCGAGCAGCCGAAGGGATGCTCGCGCCGCGTCGGTGAAGGCGATGTATTCGAGTTCTTCGGCGTCCCCGCTGGCGTATGCCTCGCGTAGCGCCGGGCCTACCGCGAACCCGGTCCGCGGCGCCGGGAGGCCTCCCGCGGAGGCCAGTTGACGCAGCAGCGACAACGTGGCCGGCAGATAGACGCGCATCAGCCGGCGGTGGCCACGAGCTCGGCCAGCGACTCCTCGATCAGCTGGCAGAGCATGTCCACGTCCGACATCGCGTCGCGGTCGGCATTCAGTCCGTAGTAGACGCCACCGTTGTAGGACGTCAGGCCGATCGACACGGCCTGACCCTTGGCCAACGGGACCACGGGAAACACCTCGAGCATCCGCGCACCGCCGGCGTAGAGCGGGAACTGCGGCCCGGGCACATTGGTGACGACGACGTTGAAGACCCGCCTGGACAATTCGCTGGCCGCCCGTGCCGCGAGGGCATGCAGTGTCGGCGGGGCGAATCCGGAGAGCCGGACCAGGACGTCGGCTCCCACCGACTGGCCGGCCTCCTTGTGTGCGTTCATCTTTTCACTGATCTGCTGCAGCCGTCGGATCGGGTCGGGCTCGCCGACCGGCAGCTCCACCAGGTACGACGAAACGCGGTTGCCCAGGCCGCCGTGCTCAGTCGCGGAACGCACGGACACCGGCACCATCGCCCGGATCGTCGTACGCGCGCTCACCGGCTCGCCACGGCTCATCAGCCACGCCCGCAGGGCTCCGGCGACAGTGGCGAGCACGACATCGTTGACGGTGCCACCGTGGGTCTTGCGTACCCGCTTGTAGTCGTCGAGGTCGGTGCGCGCCATGCCATAGCGGCGCTGCTCACCGATCTCGGCGTTGAGCGGGCTGTCCGACGTGGGCCGGACGGCCGTCCGGGCGTAGGCGAAGGCACCCATGAACTGCCCGGCCACCTTCACGACCGTGGAGGCTACGTCGTCGATGCTGCGCCGGACGGTCTCCACAACGGCGCTCGGCTGCACCACCAGGTCGCTCACCGCGTCGAGGACGAGGTCGACGGCGGAGGGCTCCGGCGAGGGCCGCCAGCCGCCGGCGGGGACGGGCCGCGGACGCGGGCTGGGGTCGAGGATGACCTGGGCCAGATCCACGGCGCTGATTCCGTCGACCATGGCATGGTGGGTCTTGCTGATCACCGCGATGCGGCCCCCGCTGAGGCCCTCGACCAGGTACATCTCCCACAGCGCCCGGCTGCGGTCGAGCCGGCGCGACATCAGCCGCCCGATCAGCTCCCGCAGCTGGGCGTCGCTGCCCGGCCGGGGGAGGGCGCTTCGGCGTACGTGGAAACCGATGTCGAACGCGGCGTCATCCACCCACACCGGGCTGGCCAGCCGGCCGGGCACCCATCTGATCTTCTGCCGGTAACGCGGAACGAGGGCGAGGCGTTGCTCGATGAGGTCCACGAGCTTGTCGTAGTCGAAGCCGTCCCTGGGCGGTTTGAAGACGGCGACACCGCCCACATGCATGGGTGTCGTCGGCTCCTCAAGATACAGAAACGACACGTCCAACGGGCTGAGCCGATCTGTCATCGCCGCCGTCATCTCCTGGGATTCTGGCGCTCATAGTGGCAGGTCCCCGCGAAGCGGCAGGTCCACTATCGATCAGGTCACCTGTGCGCGCCCCGAGTAGGGGGCGCTAGCCGGCAGTACGCCGGCGCCCACGGCGGTGGCTGGGCTCGGCGACCCCGCTGACGTCGGCGGCCAACGCAGTCAGCCCGCGGCGCAGGGGTGAGGCCGGCGCCACATCGGCCAGCGTCCGGCCGCCACCCATCGCCCGGTCGAGCGCGGCTCGGTCGTACGGCAGGAACACCGCATCAGCCACGCCGGCGTGCCGCATCAACGCCGCCGACGTCTGCGGCTCGGGGTCGCCCGGGGTGATGCCGCGGCGGACTTTGTTGATCACAACGGAGGCCGGCGAGCCGGGCAGCACCTCGCGCAGGTCGAGCAGGGCCCGGATCAGTCGGTGCATGCCGACCGGATCGGCTGCTCCCACGACGAGCACCGTGTCAGCCATCGCCATCGCGGCGAGGGTTGCGCCGTTGCGCCGAGGTGCCGCGGTGTCGTAGACGATCTCTTCGTCCTGCTCGAGTGAGAAGCCGCAATCGACGACGGTCAAGGTGGCCAGCCGGCGACCGAGGTCCAGAACCGCGTCTACGGCGGCACCGGGCAGCTCGGGCCAGCGGTCGGCCCGGGTGATTCCGGTCAGGACCCGCAATCCGGGGCCGGTGCGGCGGGCCAGTCCGGTGAGCGCCGGCAGGTCGAGCCGGCCCTGGCCGGCCAGCCGGGCCGCCGCCGCCAACCCGGGCGACTCGTCCAAGAGGCCCAAGACCTGGCCGATGCTGCCGCCGTAGGTATCGGCGTCCACCAGGAGCGTCGGCACCCCCAGGCGGGACGCCTCATCGGCCAGCCCCACGGCCACCGTAGTGCGTCCCGGGGCTCCGGTCGGACCCCACACCGCGCAAATACGGCCACCACCGATTGGGGTGGCCGGCTCTTCAGGCACCGCGCCCAACCGGGGGATCGAGGCCAGTGGGTCGCCGAAAGAGCCGGTCGGCGGCCGCCCGGCCGCGGCCACTGCCGCCTGCAGCGCCTCGGCGATCGCGACGATGCCGGCGTCGGTCGGCAGCACAGCTGCCACCCCCAGCTGACGGAGCCGCCGCTCGGCCTGGTCGTCGCCTCGCTCGACCAGGGCGACCACCGCCACCCCGGCCGCTTCGAGCCGTCCCAACACCTCGCGGTCCAGCCGGCGCAGATCCGCGGAGAGCACGACCGCCTCCGCCGTCCGGGCGGCGGCTGCGGCGAGCAGGTCGGCGACGTCCACGCATCGGCGGACGACGATGACGCCCAGCTCCGCGCCGTCGAGCCCGGCGACCAGGTCGGCTTCCCAGGAGGCGTCGGTGACCGCGGTCAGGATGGGAAGGGTCATCGGGCCGGGGACGCGGTGCCCTCGTTGACGACGGTGACGTCGATGTCGGCGGTACGCACCGCGGCGATCACGGCCGCTGCTTCCTCGGGCGCCACCCGGATCAACACGGCGTAGTCGCTGCCACCGCTGGACAGACCGCCCCGCGGCGAACGCACCGCCTGCACGGGGACACCGGCCAGGATGCGCTGGGTGCGGGCAGCGCCGCCGGCGCCGCCGGCCTTGGTACTGGCGAAGACGTCGATGCGCTGCCCGCGACGCAGTGAGTCCGGAGCGTGCATCGATGGCACGGGCAGGCTGACCAGCCGGCCGGGGGCGACGTCGGTGAGAGCGGCCCGGGGAAGCAGCTCGCCGGCACCGAGTCGCCGAGTCAGCGTGCGCCCGGCTGGTGACGCGGCGGTGCCCAGGTAGCGGTTGGCGTCGGTGAAGAGGCGCACGCGTACCGGGTGCACGTCATCGGCGGACAGCGTGGTGCCGTCCGCGAGGTCACCGGTGACCGCCCAGACCCGGGTCGAGGTGTCCGCGGCGGCCAGGACCCGCGCGCCGAAGACGACGGAGAGCAGGACGAGGAGGACACCGAGAACGAGCCGCAGGTCCAGCCATGACGGCTGACGAAGCCGGCGAGCCTGGGGAGAGGTCGCGCTGTTGCTCGGAGCGGCTGGTGCGGCAGGCACTGCGCCTCCGGCCACCACGGACTCCTCCCCGTACCGCACCCCGGACGAGACGCGCGGCCGTATCGTGCCTCATCGCGGGCGTACCGACGAGTCAGCTATCCACAGCCTCGCGCGCGGCTGGGGACAACGCCCTCCCGACGGGCCCGGTCAATGGAAGACTCTGCGTGACCGCGGCAACGGAAGGAGAGCGCAAAAACCATGGCTGACCGGCGCTTTCTTCTGCTGTCCGACGTTTCGGAGATCCTCAATATCTCCTCCGCTCAGACCTATGCCCTGGTCCGGAATGGCGACCTGCCGGCGGTCAAGATCGGTGGTCGCGGACAGTGGCGGGTCGAGCACAGCAAGCTCGAGGAGTACATCGCCCGGATGTACGACCAGACCCGCAGGTTCGTCGAAAAGCATCCGCTCGGTCGTGATGAGTTCGGTCCTGATGAGCTGGCTCATGATGAGCTGGACCGTGATGGGCCCAGTCGTGAGGAGACGTCTCGGCCCGAGTAGGTCGTCCGTTCAGCCGACCCGCACGAGGGTGATCGCCGACAACAACAGCGCTCGCACCTGACGGACGGCCCCCGGCCGCCGGAACTCACCGGCCGGATGCTCGGCGACGTCGACGAAGTCGAGACCGACCCGGTCCAGGGTGCCGACGACACTGCTGCCGTCGACAAGTCCGATGGTCACGGCGGCCCGATCGCGGGCCAGGCGGCGTAGAACGTGCCGCAGGTCGAGCGCTGCGCCGACCCGGCCCTCGCTGCCCGGCGGCGATGACAGCGCTCCCAAACCCCCGACGGACAGCAGGTGCGTCAACGGTACGAGCACGGCTGTGGCGCCTTCATCGATCAAGAGCCAGTCCGCTCCTGACTCGGCCAGGCGCCCGGAAACGAGCCCACCCGCGGCGAGCCGCACCTGCACCTGATAGCCGATGGCCGGCCGCAGGCGATCGACGATGCGGAGCAGGGCGTGCTCACGGCGGGTCCGGTCGGCGACCTCGCCTCGAAGATCGGCGGCGTCGGCTGCGCTGACCTCGGCTTCCAGATCGCTGAACAGGTCGTCCCACCGGGCTGCGTCCATCTACTCACCCCCGATCCATCCTTCCAGCCACGAAGCCGCAGCTACACTTCCGACCTTGACCGGGCTTCAACATAGCTGTATGAAGGTAAACGCCAGCAAATGGAGTTAAAGGAGCGCGATGAGAACGAGCGGGCGTGTTCTGCTGATCGCCGTCGCATGGGCCGGCGGGGTAGCCCTGCTCTTGTCCGCTGCGCCTCCGGCGGTCATTGCGGCGACGTTGAGCGATCCGGCCGCGGTCGTTCGGGTGCACGGCCCCGAGCCGCTGGCGATCGCCGCGGCGGCGGCTGCCTGCTGGTGCGCCCTCGGCTGGCTGGCGCTGGCGCTGGCCGTGACGGCAGCTGCCACCCTTCCGGGCCGGCAGCGACAGGTCGCCGGCCGGATCGCCGCGAGGACCGTCCCGCCGGCCCTGCGACAGCTGCTGACGCTGGGGCTCGGAGTGGCGGTCGCCACCGGCACCGCCGGTCCGGCCCTCGCCGCCCCGTCGCACGCCGCGGCCGCCGTCAGCGCAGCAGCCGCCACTGCGACGCCCGACCTCGATTGGCCGGTGAAGGGTGCAGCGACCGTCACTCGGCCCTCGACGACGCGGGCGGGCGTCGTCGTACACACCGGCGACAGCCTGTGGAGCATCGCCCGCGACCACCTCGCCGCGGGAGCAACCAATGCCGAGATCGCTGCCGCGTGGCCGCGGTGGTATGCGGCCAACCGCGCCGTCATCGGCGCGGCACCGGACCTACTGGTGCCCGGCCAGCGCCTCGTCCCCCCAACCGACATCTCCGGAGGCTCGTCATGACCCTGGCTGTCCACTGCCTGCCCGCGCACGTCCGGCTGACATCCATCCCACCGTCGGATCCGCCTTTCGACGACGAGCCGCTGCCGCGGCTACGGCTGGTCCCGCCGCACATCGAGGACCGCCTGCCGTTCGAGACCGCCCAGCCCTTCCCGACGTCGCCTGCCTCAGCTGCACCACCGGCCGGTACCGGCGACGGGCTGTTCGGTCGCCGGCCGACCACGAGCTCAGAGCTGCCCGATCCGCGCCCCTGGGCGGGCCGGCTCGTCCTGGCCATGATGGAGGCCTTATCGGGGCGGCGCCCGGTCCAGCAGCTGATGCCCTGGACCGACGACGCCGTATATGCGCAGATGAGCCGGGCCGTGCGCTATCGTCGGCCGGCCGACGGCGTACCGCGGGTGCTGGCGTCGCTGCACGTCAGCGAACCGGCTGACGGAGTGGCCGAAATCTGCGCGGTGGTCACCGGCGCCGACCGGTCCCGAGCCGTGGCTGCCCGGCTGGAGGGCACCGACGGTCGTTGGCGCTGCACCGCCCTGCAGCTCGTCTAGCGCTAGCCCCCCGCTGGGGCGCCGTGGCAGCGCTTGTACTTCTTGCCCGACCCGCATGGGCACGGCGCGTTGCGCGCCGGCCCCCTGCCGACCGCCTGCCCGGGCGCCACCGACCGGTCGCCGGCGGCCAGCGCCGACCGGGGCCCGATCACCCGGGCGGGCTGGTCCGCGCTGTCGCTGACCTGCACCGAGGAGTCGCCATCGACGGTCGGCGCGGTGTAGCGCAGGTTGGCCGGATGCGACGCCTCCAGGCCCTTGACGTGCACCTCTGGTGTGTGCCGTTCGGCCGGCTCGTCGACGAGCGGCTGGCCGGCAATGAGGTGTGCCCCACCGTCCGGTGTCAGCTCACGATCGTCGAGCACGCGGTCGGCGTCTTCGGGTTGATAGACCTGCTCGTCGACCTGCTCGTCGGCCTGCTCGTCCACTTGGACATCGACGTGGAAGAGAAAGCCGACCGACTCTTCCTTGATCCCCTCCATCATCGACCCGAACAGGTCGAAGCCCTCGCGCTTGTACTCGACCAGCGGGTCGCGCTGGGCGTACGCCCGCAGCCCGATGCCCTCCTGCAGGTAGTCCATCTCATAGAGGTGCTCGCGCCACTTGCGGTCCACCACGCTCAGCACCACCCGGCGCTCGAGCTCGCGCATGACCTCCGCGCCGAGCTCCTCCTCGCGCCGGTCGTACGCGGCGTGTGCGTCCGTGAGGAGCTGTTCGATCAGGAACTCAGAATTCAGAGCCGATCGGTCGCCGCCGGCCTCGGTCTCCAGCTCCGCCACGGTGACCCCGACGGGGTAGAGCTGACGCAGCGCGGTCCACAACTGGTCGAGGTCCCAGTCCTCGGCGTAACCCTCGGAGCTGGCGGCGGTGACATAGCCCGACACCACGTCGTCGATCATGTTGCGCACCTGCTCGTGCAGGTCCTCCCCGTTGAGCACCTTGCGGCGCTCGTCGTAGATGACCGTGCGCTGCAGGTCGAGCACCTCGTCGTACTTCAGGACGTTCTTGCGGATCTCGGCGTTCTGCTGCTCGACCTGGGTCTGAGCCGACCGGATGGACCGGGACACGATCTTGGACTCGATCGGCACCTCTTCCGGGATGTTCAACCGGTCCATGATCGACTCGACGGCGGTGGCGTTGAAACGCTGCATCAGCTCGTCGCCCAGGGACAGATAGAAACGGGACTCCCCCGGGTCGCCCTGCCGGCCCGAGCGGCCCCGCAGCTGGTTGTCGATGCGGCGGGACTCGTGCCGTTCGGTGCCCAGGACATAGAGACCGCCGGCGGAGACCACCTCTTCGTTTTCGGCCTCCACCGCCGATTCGGCCTTTTCCAGCGCCGCCGGCCAGGCCGCCTCGTAGCCTTCGGGGTCGTCAACGGCGGAGATGCCGCGGGAGCGCAGCTCGGCCGCGGCCAGGAACTCGGCGTTTCCGCCGAGCACGATGTCGGTGCCCCGTCCGGCCATGTTCGTCGCCACCGTCACCGCGCCCTTGCGCCCGGCCTGGGCGACGATGGCGGCTTCCTTGTCGTGCTGCTTGGCGTTCAGCACCTCGTGCGGCACGCCCTTGCGCAACAGCAGCGTGGACAGCAGCTCGGACTTCTCCACGCTCACCGTGCCGACCAGCACGGGCTGACCCTTGTGCACCCGCTCGGAGATGTCGTCGACGACGGCGTCGAATTTCGCCTTCTCCGTCTTGTAGACGACGTCGGCCTTGTCCATGCGGACCATCGGCCGGTGGGTCGGGATCGGCACGACCCCGACCTTGTACGTCTTCTGGAACTCCGACGCCTCGGTCATCGCGGTGCCGGTCATCCCGGCCAGCTTGTCGTACAAGCGGAAGTAGTTCTGCAGGGTGATCGTGGCCAGCGTCTGGTTCTCGTCTTTGATGTTGACGCCTTCTTTGGCCTCGATCGCCTGGTGCATCCCCTCGTTGTAGCGCCGGCCGTGCAGCACCCGGCCGGTGAACTCGTCGACGATCAGCACCTCGCCGTCGACCACGATGTAGTCCCGGTCGCGCTTGTAGAGCTCCTGGGCCTTGAGCGCATTGTTGAGGTAGCCGACGAGCGGGGTGTTGACCGCCTCATAGAGGTTGTCGATGCCGAGCTGGTCCTCGACCTTCTCGACGCCGCTTTCCTGAATGCCGATCGTCCGCTTGCCCTCGTCGACCTCGTAATCCGATTCCTTGGTCAACCGCGGCACGATCCGGGCGAACTCCTGATACCACCGCGCGCTCTGCTCGGCCGGACCGCTGATGATCAGCGGGGTCCGGGCCTCGTCGACCAGGATCGAGTCGACCTCGTCGACGATGGCGAAGTAGTGCCCCCGCTGCACCAGCTCGTCGTGGCTCCACGACATGTTGTCACGCAGGTAGTCGAAGCCGAACTCGTTGTTGGTGCCGTAGGTGATGTCGGCGGCGTACGCGGCCCGGTGCAGCTCCGGCGGGCTGTTGGAGCCGACCACGCCGACGGTGAGGCCGAGGAACCGGTGCACCCGGCCCATCCACTCCGAGTCGCGCTGGGCGAGGTAGTCGTTGACGGTGACGATGTGGACGCCCTGGCCGGCCAGCGCGTTGAGGTAGGCCGGCATCGTGCCCACCAGCGTCTTGCCCTCGCCGGTCTTCATCTCCGCGATGTTGCCCAGGTGCAGGGCGGCACCGCCCATCAGCTGGACGTCGAAGGGCCGCTGTCCGAGCGTACGTTTGGCCGCCTCCCGCACCGACGCGAAGGCCTCCGGCAGCAGGTCGTCGATCGTCTCCCCGTCGGCGATGCGCTCGCGGTAGGTGTCGGTCAGCTCCCGGAGCTCGGCATCGGTGAGGTCGACGTAGTCGTCTTCGAGGCTGTTGACGGCGTTGGCGTACAACTTGAGCCGGCGCAGGACCTTGCCTTCTCCAGCTCGCAAGATCTTTTCGAGTACCACGGAACAGCTCAGCTCCCTAACCGGTGTCTTGGCCCGGGTCTTGGCCCTCCACTGTATTCGCCAGCGAAACCGCCCGGGAGCCTTCGTGGTTCCCGGTGGCCTCCCGACCGGCGGTCGCGGTCAGCCCCACCAGAAGGAGGTGGCCAGCACCCCGTAGAGGCCGAGCAGGGCGGCGCCTTCGAGCCAGACAGATTCGCCGTCGACGATGATGAACGCGACGGCCAGGACAGACAGCGCCACCGCCGCCACCAGCATCGGGGCGAACACCAGCGTCAGGGTCGCCCCGCCGAGGACGGTGCTGATCAGGACGAGCACCGGAGCCAGCACGAGGGCGATCTGCAGCGGGCTGTTGATGATGACCGAGACCGCGTAGTTGGACTGGTTGCGGGCGGCGAGCTGGATCCCGACGACGTTCTCCACCGCGTTGCCGGCGATGGCGACGATCACCAGACCGGCGAAGGCCTGGCTGATATGCAGTGCCTCGATTGCCGGGGTCAGGGCGTGGACGAACCAGTCCGATACGAGCGCCGCCAACAGGCTGGCCACGGTGAGCAGGGCGATCGCCAGCCACAGTGGCCACCGGGGCGGTTCGCTTTCGGTGGCCTCCTCCTCGCCGGGGGCACGCCGGATCGAGGCCGGCACCGAGCAGGCGAACACCAGGAGCAGGACGACGGCCACGATCGAGGACAGGGCCTGCTCGTGCTTGCCGGCCGGCGTGTGCACGTAGGACGCCAGACTGGGCACCACCAGCGCGGCGACGGCCAGGATCAGCATGGCAATTGCCGTGCGGGCCCGGGTGGAGTTGAAGGTCTGCTGGCCGTGGCGCAGACCACCGACCAGGAAGGCGAGCCCGAGGACCAGCAGGATGTTGCCCAGGATGGATCCGATGATCGCCGCTTGCACGACCGCGACCAGGCCCTGGCGCAGCGCGAAGATCCCGATGAACAGCTCGGGCAGGTTGCCGAGCGCACTCTGCAGGACACCGGTGGCGCCGGCGCCGAAGCGGTCGCCGAGCTGCTCGACGCTGCGCCCGACCAGCGACGCCAGGAGCGCCACCGCGACGGCTGCGACGGCGAATGCGGTGACGGAGCCGAGGGAGATGTAGCGGGTCACGCCGGCGAGTACGACAGCAGCCACGGACCCGAGCACGATGACCCGGTCGGATCGATTGAGGACCGTGCGATTGCGGACGGTGGAGACGGCGGCCATGCGCCACATCCTGCCAAGCCGCCCAGGCGGTCCGGGCACCGCTACAACTACGTGATCTCGAGGAGCTTCTCGCGTACCGCGTAGACGACGGCTTCCATCCGGGAGTGCAGTTGCAGCTTCTCGAGAATGTTCCGGACATGGTTCTTCACGGTGTTCTCGCTGATGAACAGCGCCTTGGCGATGTCGCGGTTGTTGAGGCCGCGAGCCACCAGCCGCAGCACATCCATCTCCCGGTCGGTCAGCCTGGGCGTCGGCAACTGCTCGCGATCGCCCCCACGCTTGACCATGGAGGCGAACTCGGTGAGCAGCTTCGAGGCCATCGACGGGCTGATCAGCGACTGACCATTTTGTACGGCCCGGACGGCCGTGGAGACCTCCTCGATGGAGATCTCTTTGAGCAGGTACCCGGTCGCCCCCGCTTTGATGGCCTCGTAGAGGTCGGCCTCTGCGTCGCTGATCGTCAGCATGATGATCTTGGCAGACGGGACGACTTCCTTGATCGCCCGGCAGGCCTCGATGCCGCTTCCCTTCGGCATCATGACGTCCATCAGCACGATGTCGGGAGCGGTTTGAATGGCCCGCTGCACCGCTTGTGCGCCGTCGCCGGCCTCGCCGACGATTTCGATATCGGGCTCCTGCTCGAGCACCATCTCCAAGCCACGCCGGAACAATGCATGATCGTCGACGACGAGGACCCGGATCGGCTCCGTTGCCGCTCGCTGATCGAGCATCTCGTCGGCCACCGGACTCCCTACCAACTCAACCGGATATCCCGGCTTGATCCTCCCACATCAGCCCACGAGCCGGATGACTCCGTAGTCGTAGCCCTTCCGCCGGTAGATGACACTCGGTTGTCCGCTGCCGGCGTCGGCAAAGAGGTAGAAGTCGTGCCCGACGAGCTCCATCTCGAACATGGCCTGCTCGATGGACATCGGCTGGGCAGGATGTTCCTTTTCCCGGACCACGTGACCAGGTGTGTGCTCTTCGGACGCGGCCGGCGCGGGAGGCGTCTCCGCGGGGACATCGCCGTCCACGGAGACGGAGGTAGCGGCGGCCACCGAGGTCGGAGTGCGCAGTCCGTGATGCACCCGGCGCCGGTCGGCCGACCGGCGCAGCCGGTTCTCCAGTTTGTCCAGGGCCGTCTCGAAAGCGGCGTAGAACGTCTCGGCGCACGCCTCCGATCGGATTACCGGTCCGCGTGATTTGCAGGTGATCTCCACGCGCTGGCAAATCGAGGCCTGGCGCGGGTTGGGTTCGTGGAAGAGCTCGACGTCGATCAGGATCAGCTTGTGGTCGTATCGCTCGACCCGCCCGAGCTTGTCCTCCACATGCTGGCGGTAATGCTCGGGCACTTCGACGTTGCGGCCTTTGACGACTATATCCACGCAATACCTCCGGCAGTCGGGTCCGTGGTGCGGGGTGCGTGCGACCTCCCGTTCTGTGCTGACGGTCCGACGCTAGCGCGGTCCCGCACGGAGCCCAACCCCGGATCGACGGGCAGTTGCTGCCACGGCCGCGGCGAGCGCACCGGGACACCCGGCCTCGGCCAGGGCTCGGGAGGCCTCGGCCAAGGTTGCTCCGGTGGTGACGAGGTCGTCGACGATCACCAGGGCGGCGCCGGCCGCCCGGCACGGCTCGGCGGCCATGGCGCCCGAGAGGTTGGCCCGGCGGCCCTGCGCACCGAGACCGGCCGAATCGGCGGTGTCCCGGCTCAGCCGCAGGACCGGCTCGACCCGCGCGGCGATCCCGGCCCGGCGCAGCACCTGGGCGGCGACCGTCGCCAGCCGACCGGTCGTATCGGCGCCGCGTTGCCGAACGGCCGCCGCGCGGGAAGGCACCGGCACCAGGACGGCGCCGGCGGATGCAGCGGCTGGATGCGACGCCACCGCCCGCGCCAGCGCCTCGGCCAGCGGTCGGGTCAAGTCCCGCCGGCCGCGCTCCTTGTACGCAATCAGTGCCGATCGGATCGACCCCTCGTACGGTGCCACCGCGCGGCACGGCGGGAATCCGGCCGGCTCCGGCCGTGGCGACACCGCGCCGGGCGGCCCACCGAGCGCCCGAGCACACGGCAGGCACAGCAGGCCGCCGGCGGCGCCACAACCGGCACATCCGACCGGCAGGATCAGGTCGAGCAGCGTCGCTACGAGCACCAGCCGAGGCTGTCGGCCGGGGACCGCGGGCACAAGGCAGGAAACGGGATCTGTGGAGCGTCAGCCGGGATAGAACGGCATGCTGCCCCGCGGCGCCGGCCCGGCGCCGGGCGAGGCCCAGCCGGCTCCCGACCGCCGCCAGATGCGTCCACCGGCCTCCACCAGGTCGGGCTGGCCGGGGGCGGCCGCGACCTGCCGGCGGTCGGTCGGCAGGTCGGTGGTGGGTCGCTCGGTCACCGTCGCGCCGTCGACATCGACGACGTACGGAGCCCGGGCGCTGCCGCCAACGCCGGCCAGCACCAGCAGCTCGGCCTCGTCGGTCCAGGCGACGTCAGCGACGTCGGTCAGCTGCGCGGCCACCTCGCGCAGGCCGGCCAGCGCGACCTGGGTGCCGGCCCGGCTGAGCACGCCGACCAGAAGGTGACCGCGCCCGGGCGCGCCGGCCACCACGGCGATCCGCACTCCGTCGCGGGAGAGCACCAGGGCCGAGACGGCTCCGACCCGCTCCAGGCCCGGCGCCGGCACCTGCGCCGCCGCCCCGCTGAGCGGGACCCGCAGCACCGTACGGCCGTCGGCGGCCACGAATACCGCGGCGGCTCCGGCTTCCCACGACGGACGGGTCATCGTGCGCGCCATGTACCGCACCGTCAGCGGACCGATCCGCGGGCCGACGATCAGCTGCGCCCCCGGTGTGCCGTGGCGGACGGCAGCCAGGCGGCCCAGGTCGGTGGAGACGGCGGCCGAGAGCAGCCCGGCACCCGGCCGGGCCGCCGGACCGTCGGGCACCGGGGCGCCGATGGCTCGGAGGGACCCATCCGCCAGGTAGTAGCCGGGCACCGGCGTGGTGAGCACCCGCGGGTCGTAGGAGGTGTAGGCATCCCGCCCGACCAGGCCGCTGTCGCTCTGCACCCGCAGCGGCCGTCCATCGGCCAGCACCCGGATGCCGCGCACCGAAAACCGCTTCGCCAGCGTCCAGACCAGTTGGGCGGCCAGCGCCACCTGTTCCGGGCGCGAGGCCGTGAGCACCTCGGCGCTCAAGTTGACGACGAAGATGTCGCTGTCCTTGACCACGTTGGACTGCAGATGGGTCCCGGCCGGGAACGCAGTGCGGACGCCCGGCGCCAGCCAGCTCGATGCACCGGTCAGCAACCGGCTGGCCATCTCGGTGGGCAGCACCGCCTGCTTGACGTCGAAGTAGCGCCGGTCGGGCACCACCGTCTGCCCGTCGGGGCTCAGGAAGTACAGGTCGACCGCCTTGTAGACCTGCTGGAAGTCCGTCGCGGGCAGCAGTACGCCGGCCGGCGGGTTGACGACCCGCCATCCGGCGGTCACCCGACGCAGCAGGTAGGTCACCGACAGCGGCCGGTCCTCGGGAAGGTAGGCCCCGTCGGGGGCCAGCCGGGCCTGATAGCGGCCGGTCAGCACCACCGACGCCGTGGTCGCGGCGGTCGACACCCGCAGACCCCCGATGGTGATGATCCGGGTGCCGGCGGAGTCGGGCCAGTCGGTCGCGTCCGGAGCCAGGAAGATGCGGGCAATCGCGTGCCGTTCGGTTGCGCTCTTGGCGGCGGCGAGGAAGCCGCGGACCACCTTGTCGGGCGCGTCGGCGGGTCCGGGCTCACGCGGCTCAAGCCGTACGTCGGGATCGTCGTCGACGGCGAGCGGGGGCACGTTGCGCACGGTGACCGCCCGGCCGCCGGTCGGCACCCCGGAACAACCGGCGGCGACAAGGCCGGCGACGACCAGCCCGCAGACCCAGGCCGCGGTGAGGCGGCGGGCCACGGCGCGGCTAGCCATGACCACCCTCGGCTGATGCCACCGGCACCGGCCCGTCGCCGACCGGCTCCAGCGGCAGCGGTGAGCCGCTGAGCTGGTGCCCGGCCCGCAGCGGCAGGGTAAGCCGGAACTGCGCGCCCCGACCGGGCTCGCCCCAGGCTTGCAGCCAGCCGCCGTGCAGGCGGGCATCCTCCAGGCTGATCGACAGGCCGAGGCCGGTGCCGCCGGTCTGCCGGGCCCGGGACGGGTCGGCCCGCCAGAACCTGTTGAACACCAGCGAGGACTCCCCCGGTCGAAGCCCGAGCCCGTGGTCGCGGACGGTGATCGCCACCGCGTCTTCGCCACCGGCCAGGGTCAGCTCGACCGGCCGTCCCTCGCCGTGCTCGAGCGCGTTGCCCAGCAGGTTACGCAGCACCCGCTCGACCCGCCGGGGGTCGACCTCGGCGAACACCGGCTGCACCGGCAGGGCGACCGACAAGGAGCTGCCGTAGCGGCCGGCCACCGGCCGAAGCGCCTCAACGGTGCGGCCGGCCAGCGAGCAGACGTCCGTCGGCTCGGAGTCCAGGACGGCGAAGCCGGCGTCGTAGCGGCTGATCTCCAACAGGTCGGTAAGGAGCACCTCGAAGCGGTCGACCTCGGCCTGGAGCAGCTCGGCGCTGCGCGCGACTTCAGGAGCGAAGTCGGCCCGGGCCGCGTGGAGCACGTCGGCGGCCATCCGTACGGTCGTCAGGGGGGTGCGCAGCTCGTGGGAGACGTCGCTGGTGAACCGCCGCTGCAGGCGAGAGAGCTCCTCGAGCTGCACGATCTGGCCCTGCAAGCTGGCCGCCATGCCGTTGAAGGAGGTCGCCAACAGCGCGAGGTCGTCGGCGCCGCGCACCGCCATCCGCTCCTGCAGCAGCCCGGCCGCGAACTTCTCGGCGATCCGGGCGGCCAGCCGCACCGGCGTCACCACCTGGCGGGTGACCAGGGCCGCGATCGCGGCCAGCAGACCGACGAGCACCAGGCCCGCCGTGAGCAGCGTCCGTCGGACCAGGGTGATCGTCTCCGCCTCGGACTGCAGCGGGAAGACGTAGTAGAGCTCGAAGAGCCCGGCCGCGGTCGACACCGGTGCCCCGACCACCAGCGCGGGGACCAGATGCCCGTCGGCGGTGGGCTCCTTGGTGTAGGCGTAGCCCTGCTCGAGGCCCCGGGTGAGGTCGCGCAGATCGCTGGGAATGCTGACGTTCACTTCGGCCGGGGCGACGCGCTCGAGATCGCCGGAGGACGGCTGGATGACCACGTCGTACAGCCCCCCGGCCCCCCCGCGGTTGGACAGGAAGCGGCCGACGGCGAGGAGCGTCTCCTGCAACGTCGGGTCTTCGGGTCCACCGAGCGCCGACAGCTGACTCTGCGTGTACGCCAAGCCGGCCGACGTCTCCGCGATCGCTGCCTTGCGCTGAGAGGTGAGCAGCCCGCCGGCGATCTGGTCGAGCAGCACCAAGCCGAGCAGCGCGACGACGACCGCGGAGCTGACCAGCGTGGTACCGACGATGCGTAGCTGCAGCGAACGACGCCACCGCCCGAGCAGCCACCGCCCCAGCAGCCACCGGCGGGGGTGTCTGCTCAGCCGGTGGAGGTGACGCAGGGAGGGGTCCATGCAGGTTGCCGGCGGCTACGGAGGGCCGGCCTTGTAGCCGACGCCGCGAATCGTCAGCACCACCACCGGGTGCTCGGGGTCGCGCTCCACCTTCGCCCGCAGGCGCTGGACGTGCACGTTGACCAGCCGGGTGTCGGCGGCATGCCGGTATCCCCACACCTGCTCCAGGAGGACCTCGCGAGTGAACACCTGGCGCGGCTTGCGGGCCAGCGCCACCAGGAGGTCGAACTCCAGCGGAGTCAGGGCGATCTGCCCGCCGTCGCGCATAACCTGATGACCGGGCACGTCGATGTCGATGTCACCGATCCGCAGCGATTCCGGGACCGCGTCGTCGGTGCGGCGCAGCCGGGCCCGCACCCGGGCCACGAGCTCCTTGGCCTTGAAAGGCTTGACCACGTAGTCGTCGGCGCCGGACTCCAGGCCCAGGACGATGTCGATGGTGTCGCTCTTCGCGGTGAGCATGACGATCGGAACGCCCGACTCGGCCCGAATCGCGCGGCAGACGTCGATCCCGCTCATCCCGGGCAGCATCAGGTCGAGAAGCACGATGTCGGGTTTGATCTCCCGGAAGGCGCCCAGCGCCCGCTCGCCGTCGGCGACCAGCGACGGCGAGAACCCCTCGCTGCGCAGCACGATGCCCAGCATCTCGGCAAGGGCGGCATCGTCGTCCACCACCAGCACGCGAGCCTTCATCGGGCCATCGTCGCACTTGCGGCGTGCGGAGGGCCGCAACCTGGCACGATGAGGCGCAAAGCCGCCCAGCCCTGCGGCGCCGGCGCGGACGAGGGACGAGGGGACCGCGATGACGGAGCAGCCCGGCGGGGGCTGGGCCAGCCCGGCCTGGGGCGAGCCGGCTCCTCCCACCGTCGCGGCCGGAGGTGCCCCCGGCTATCCGGGATCCCCCGGCTATCCTCCCCCCGGGTACGGCCGGTACGGCTGGACCGCCCCGCCCGTGCCTCAGCCCGGCATCGTCCCGCTCAGGCCCCTGGGCGTCGGCGAGGTGCTCGACGGCGCCATCACGACCATCCGGCGTAATCCCAAGATCACCATCGGCCTGGCCCTCCTCGTGGGGACCGTCCAGCAGCTGTTCTCGTTGGTCGCCGAGCTGTCCACCGGCGCTTTCAGCGGTGTGTTCACTCCGGTCGCCAGCTTCGGCGCGTCATCGACCAGTACTGTCGGCTCGCTGTTCAGCGCCTCGGTGCTGGTCCTGTTCGCCGGCAACTTCGTGCTCGGCACCGTCCTCGGGGCGATTCTGACCGGTTTCCTGATCGTCGTCGTCGGTGAGGCGGTGCTCGGTCGGCAAGCCGTCGCCAGGGAGGTCTGGCACCGGGTCAAGCCGCGCATCTGGGCGCTGCTGGGTGGCTCATTGCTGGCCGGCCTGTTGCCGGTAGCGGGCGTACTGCTCGCCGTCCTCATCGGGCTGGCCGTCGGGTCGACGGTCGGTGCCCAGGCCGGCGTGCCGGTCGGCATCGTGCTCGGGCTGCTGATGCTGGTTCTCGGCGGATACCTGTGGGGGGTGCTGGCGCTGACCACGCCGGCGATCGTCCTGGAGCGGCTCGGCCCGGTGCAGGGACTGCGTCGGTCCCGGCAGTTGGCGGCGCCCGACTTCTGGCGGGTGTTCGGCATCCGCTTGCTGGCTACCGTCATCGCGCAGTTCCTGAGCGGCCTTCTGGTACTGCCGTTCACCGTCATCGGCGTCGTCGTGACCCTCCTTGTCCACAGCCGCGGTGGCTCGACGGGTGGCGGCGTGGTGGAGCTACTCGTCATCACGGCGCTCGGCGGTGTGCTGGTCGGCGCGATCGTCCAGCCGTTCCTGGCCGGCGTCATCGGCTTGCTCTACGTCGACCGGCGGATGCGCGGCGAGGGGCTGGACATCGCCCTGGCCGAGTCGGCGCGCACCACCCAGACGTCGCACTGATGCTGGCGCCGCTCACCCGCGCCGGGGCCCGCGACGCCGCCGCGCACGAGTTGTCGAAGGGCATCTACCAGTCGCAACGGCCGGGGCTCATCCAGCAGCTGATCGAGAAGGTCACCTCCCTGCTCGGGCAGGCCGTACAGAAATCGGCCGACGCCAATCCGGGAGGGGCGTGGGGCCTGGTCGTCCTGGTCCTTTTGCTGGTGGCGGCCGTCGTCGCCATCCGGCTCAAAAGCGGGCCGCTGGCCCGCGGCGCCCGGCTGCCCGACCGGCGCGGCGCCGTTGCCGCCGAGCTGAGTGCCGAGGAGCACCGGCTGCGGGCGGACCGCCACGCTGCCGGCGGCCGCTACGCCGACGCGGTACGTGAGCGACTCCGCGCGATCGTCGCCGACTTGGAGCGCCGGGCCGTGCTGGAGCCCCGCCTGGCGCGGACCGCTGATGAGATGGCTGACGAAGCCGGCGCCGTCCTGCCGGACCTCGCCACCGACCTGCGCCGGGCGGCGCGGACGTTCGACGACGTCTGGTACGGCGGCCGGCCGGCCACGGCAGCGATGGATGCCGACCTGCGCCAGATCGACCGGCGCGTGCAGGACGCCCGCAGTCAGCTCACCCAGAGTCAGCTCACCCGCGGCGAGCCGGCCGGCCCGCCCACCCTGCCCGCACTCCCGCGATGACCGCACCCATCGAGGTGGCCCGGCCGCCCGGCGCGGAGGCCGCCCCCGGCACGCGCGGAACGGGGCCGCCCGCCAGCGCCATCTGGCGGACCGTGCGGCTCCCGGTCGCCGTCGGCCTGCTGGCGCTGATCGGCGCCGTCGTGATCGGCGTGACCAATGGTCGCTACCACCGCGGCGCCCTGGACCCGCAGGGCGTCGACCCGCCGGGCAGCCGGGCCGTAGCGGTGCTGCTGGGCGGTCGTGGGGTGGCCGTACACCGCGTCGAAGGCATCGCCGCAGTGTTGGGCCGGGCCGGGCCGGACAGCACGATCTTTCTGCCGTTCCCCGACCGCGAGCCCACCGCGCTGCTCGCCCGCTTGCCGACGTTGCCGGCCACGGTGCGCCTGGTGCTGGTCGCCCCGTCGAGTGAGGTCCTGGCCGAGCTGTCGACCGAGGTCCAGGCAAGCGGAGGTGGCTCGGTCGGCCGGCGCGACCCCCGCTGCGCCGACCCGGTGGCAACTACGGCCGGCGACGCCGACCTCGGTGGCGCGAGCTACACGTTGGCGCACCCCGAGGTCGGCTCGAGCTGCTACGGCGAGTCGATGGTGGTCGCGCCCAGCCGTACCGGGCAGGCCCTCGTCGCGGTCGGCGCCCCCGACCCGTTCACCAACGACCGGCTCGCGCAGCGCGGCAACGCGGCCCTCGCGCTCGGCCTGCTCGGCGGTGCCGGCGACCTGTGGTGGGTGCTGCCGGATCCGAACGCCGGCGTCACGGGTCAGCATCGGTCCCTGCTCGGGGTCCTGCCCGGCTGGGTGGTGCCGGTGCTGTGGGAACTCGTGCTGGCCACCCTGCTGCTCGCTCTCTGGCGGGGCCGTCGCCTCGGCACGGTCATCACCGAGTCGCTGCCGGTCGTCGTCCGTGCGGCCGAGTCGGTCGAGGGACGAGCCCGGCTCTACCGGCGGGCCCGGGCTCGGGACCGCGCGGCGGAATCCCTGCGGGGCGGAGCGCAGGCACGCCTCACCCGGTACCTGGGGCTGGCGCCGGCATCCGGCTCCGATGGGCACAGCTCCGGCGCCGGTGGGCGTAGCTCCGGCCCGGCATCCACCGCCCTGATCGACACCGCCCTGATCGCCGCAGTGTCCGCACAATCGGGGCGCCCGACCGACGAGGTGCGCGGGCTGCTGTCCGGCGACGTGCCCACCGACGACGCCGGGCTGGTCCGCCTCGCCGACTCCCTCGACCAGATCGTCCGGTCCACCCTCGACCCAGGAGCCCACCGCCCGTGACCGACACCGATGTCATAGACCATGTCGCCTCCGACGCGGCCCGTACGGCGCTGACCCGGGTCAGGACCGAAGTGGCCAAGGCGGTCGTCGGTCAGGACGCCGTCGTCTCCGGCCTCATCATCGCGCTGCTATGCCGAGGGCACGTCCTGCTCGAAGGCGTGCCGGGGGTCGCCAAGACCCTGATCATCAGAACGCTCGCCGCCAGCCTCTCCCTGCACAGCAAGCGGGTGCAATTCACCCCCGACCTGATGCCCGGTGACGTGACCGGCTCCTTGGTCTACGACGCGCGCACCGCGCAATTTTCGTTTCGGCCGGGCCCGGTCTTCACCAACCTCTTGCTGGCCGACGAGGTCAACCGGACCCCCCCGAAGACGCAGGCGTCGCTGCTGGAGGCGATGGAGGAACATCAGGTCACCATCGACGGCGACCCCCGGGCCCTCCCGGAGCCCTTTCTGGTTGCCGCGACGCAGAACCCGGTCGAGTACGAGGGCACCTACCAGCTGCCGGAGGCCCAGCTGGACCGGTTCCTGCTCAAGCTGACGGTGGGGCTGCCGTCCCGCGACGACGAGATCCGGGTCATCCAAGCCCACCATGCGGGGTTCGACCCGAACAATCTCGCCGCGGCCGGCGTCACCGCTGTCGCCGGAGCCGCCGAACTGGCCGCCGGCCGGGCCGCCGTCGGCGATGTCGGCGTCGCACCGGAGGTGCTGGCCTACGTCGTCGACCTGTGCCGGGCCACCCGGCAGTCGCCGTCCCTGTCGCTCGGTGCCTCCCCCCGCGGTGCGACGGCGCTGCTGGCGACGAGCAAGGCCTGGGCCTGGCTGTCCGGCCGCGACTACGTCACCCCCGACGACATCAAGGCGCTGGCCCGGCCGACGCTGCGGCACCGGGTATCCCTGCGCCCCGAGGCCGAACTCGAAGGCGTCACGGCCAACGGGGTTCTGGAGTCGGTGCTGTCGGCGGTGCCGGCGCCGCGATGAGTCTGACCGGCCGTACGGTGGCAGCTGCGCTGCTGGGGACAGTGGCCGCAGCGCTGCTCGGCCGGGCCGGAATCGCGCTGGTGTGCGCCGCGCTGCTGATCGGCATCGGGGTCGATCTGGCGCTCGCCGGTCGGATCACCGCGCTGGCGTTGTCGCGCTCCGGGGCCACCCAGACCCGCCTGGGCGAGCAGGTCACCGTGGCGCTGCTGGTCGCCAACACCGGAACACGCCGGGTCCGCGGCCAGCTCCGGGACGGCTGGGTGCCGTCGGCGGGTGCCAGCCCGCGCAGCGCCCGGATCGACGTGCCGGCCGGGGAACGCCGGCGATACGAGACCCACCTGTTGCCCAGCCGGCGCGGGGACCGTCACACCGTGCACGTCACGGTCCGCTCGGTAGGACCCCTCGGCCTCGCCGCCCGGCAGCGCCGGCATACGCAACGGGTCGGCGGCCGACGGGAACAGACCGCTCCCTGGTCGGTGCGCGTGCTGCCCCCCTTCACCTCGCGCAAGTTCCTGCCGGAAAAGCTGGCCCGCCTGCGCCAGCTCGACGGGATGGCCGCCGTCAACCGGCGTGGCCAGGGCACGGAATTCGATTCGCTGCGGGAGTACGTCGACGGCGACGACGTACGGTCCATCGACTGGCGGGCGACGGCCCGGCGCGACACCGTGGTGGTCCGGACCTGGCGACCCGAACGGGACCGGCGGCTGGTCTGCGTGCTGGACACCGGCCGCACCGCGGCGGCCCGGATCGGCGACGCCCCACGCCTGGACGCGGCGCTGGACGCCTGTCTGCTGCTGGCGGCCGTGGCGGCGCGGGCCGGCGATCGGGTCGATCTGCTCGCGGCCGACCGGCGGGTGCGGGCCTCCGTCGAGAGCGCCGTCCACGGTGAGGTGCTCCCGCGACTCGTCGCGGCGATGGCCACCCTGGAGCCGTCGCTGGTCGAAACCGACGCCTCCCTGCTGGTGGCCCAGGTGCTGCGGCGCGTACGAAAACGTTGCCTGGTCGTGCTGTTCACGGCACTGGACGGGGCGGCAGCCGACGAGGGCCTGCTACCCGTGCTGCCGGCGCTGACCGCGCGGCACACGGTCGTCCTCGCCGCAGTCGGTGATCCCCGGGTGACGGAGCTGGCGGCCGGCCGGGGCGATGCGGCGGCAGTCTACGAGGCGGCCGCCGCCGAACGGGCGCTCGGCGAGCGGCGGCAGCTGATCGCGGTGCTGCGCCAACGCGGCGTGGAGGTGGTGGACGCGCCGCCGGAGACCTTCGCGTCCGTCGTCGCCGACGCCTATCTTGCCCTCAAGGCCGAGGGCCGCCTGTAGGGACGCAAGCCGGCAATGAGCCGCTATATGCCGCCGGCTCAGCGAGGGCACCGGCCTCAGGCGGTCGGAGCGACGTCCTCGCGCCGGCCCACCCCGACGTCACCGGTCAGGCCGGCCCGGGCGGCGCGGCCGCCGAGGAGCAGCACGTACCCGAGGAAGCCGGCCTCGGCGAGCATGCCGATGCCGACCCGCGCCCAGGTAGGCAGGCCCGAAGGCGTGACAAAGGCCTCGATGGCACCGCTGACCGCCAGTACGACCACCAGCCCGAGTGCGATGCTGACCGCCGCCCGGGTCTCTTCGGCCAGTGCCTGCCCCCGCGGCCGGGGGCCGGGATCGATCCAGGTCCAGCCGAGCCGCAGCCCGGCGCCGGCGGCGACGAAGACGGCCGTCAATTCGAGGATGCCGTGCGGTGAGATCAGCCCGAAGAACTCTGCCGAGTGGCCGTTGCCGACCATCAAGCCGCCGATGACGCCGACGTTCACGGCATTCTGGAAGAGCAGGTACACGGCGGGCAACAGCAGGACACCGAACACCAGGGTTCCGGCGGCGATCAGCGCGTTGTTGGTCCACACCTGGGCGGCGAAGGATCCGGCCGCGCCGTCGGAGTAGTAGCTGGCGAAGTCGTGCCCGACGATCTGGCGGATCTGCGCGGGGGTCGCCAGCTGGGCCTGCACGCGCGGGTGCGCGGCGACGTACCCGATCAGCGTGAACGACACGAGGCTGAACACGGTGGCGACACCGCACCACCATCGCCAGGCCCGGAAGACGGCGACCGGAAAAGTGACGGTGAAGAAGTCGGTGGCGTCCTTCCAGGCCGGCGCCGACGCTCCGGTGACCGCTGCCCGGGCGCGCGCGACCAAGGTGGACAACCGGCCGATGAGCACCGCATCCGGTGAACGCGTCTGCACCACCGACAGGTTCGTCGCCGCCCGCTGATAGAGCATCACCAGCTCGTCGACCTCCGCGCCGGAGAGCCGGCGACGGCCGACGAGGGACTCCAGCCGGCGCCACTGCGCCTCGTGTGCGGCGACGTAGGCGTCGAGGTCCACGCGCCGACCATATCCGGCACACTGGCTTGCGGGGCGGGCGATTCGAACGGGGGCCGGTTGTGAGCGAGGTCGTCACCGGGGAGGCGGTTGCCCTCGAGCTTCGGCTCGCCAAGCTGCCGTCGCGGCTGGTGGCCGCGGTCCTCGATGTGGCCCTTCAGGTAACCGTGCTATACGCCGCCGTGATCCTGGGCGCGGTGGCCCTCCGGGGGGCCGACAGTGGACTCGCGGCCGCCGTGGCCGTCTTCGTCACCGTGGTGATCTTCCTCGGCTACCCGATCGCCATGGAGACGCTCACCCGCGGCCGCACGCTGGGCAAGATGGTGATGGGCATCCGGGTCGTCCGCGACGACGGCGGCCCGATCGGCTTCCGCCAGGCCTTGGTACGCGGCCTCTTCGCCGGCCTGGTCGAGAAGCCGGGCCTGCTCTTCGGCGTCACCGCACCCGTCGGCGTCCTCGTCATGCTGATCAACGGCAAGGGCAAGCGGATCGGCGACCTGACCGCCGGGACCGTGGTATTGCAGGAGCGGGTGCCCGCTCCGCGGATCAGCTACTACGCCGAGATGCCGCCACCACTGGCCGGCTGGGCGATGACGCTGGACCTCACCGGAGTCGACGACGGGCTGGCCCTGTCGGTGCGGCAGTTCCTGTCCCGGCTTCCCCAGCTCGATGCACGGGCCCGCGCCACGCTCGGGGATCGGTTGAGCGGCGCGGTCGCCGCCGCCACCACGGCGCCCCCTCCAGCCGGCACTCCCGGGTGGGCGTATCTCACGGCGGTGCTGGCCGAGCGCCGGCGCCGTGAGGAGATCCGGCTTGCCCGGCTCCGGCCGGCCGGGCCGGCTGCCCCACCGCCGTACCAGCAGCCGCCCTACCAACGGCCGCCGTTCCAGCCGGCGCATGACCAGCCGGCGCATGACCAGCCGGCGCCGTACCAGCAGGCGGCGTACCGGCCGGCACCCGCTGCCGCGGCCACACCGCCGGATAACCCGTTTGCACCGCCGGGCTAACTCTTGACCAGCTGCCTCGGTTCAGCTGCCGGTCGGTGGCCCGCTGAGCCGGTGCAGTTCCACGCCCGGTCCGCTCAGGACGATGTCGCCACACAGGTGCAGCTCGGTCGTCAGGCCGGTGCCCAGGTCGGCGATCCGGTACCGGTGCACGGGCAGCACGGCGTCGCCGGCCGGATGCTCGGTCACGCCGGCCAGCACCCACTCCTGGTCGGTCAGCCGGACGGCAAGCACGGGCTCGGTGATCTCCACCAGGCGCAGCCGGACCGAGCCACCGACCGCCAGCTGCAGGGATCGGGCCGTCGCGACGAGCAGGCCCGGCGAGCGTCCGGCGAACCCGGTGGCCCGCGCCGAGTGTTCCTGCGCCTCGCTCAGGTCGCGCGCTGCCCCGCGCAGCCAGCCGGTGTCCGCCCCGCTGACTCCCCCGCGCAGCATCCACGCGCCGGCCAGCACCTCGAGCCGGATCTGACGCCAGCGGGAATCCACCGTGACATCGACGCGGCTGCCCGGCAGGCTGCCGACGTACCGCCAGCCGGCCGGCCCGGCGGCGCATTGGAACTCTTCGACGGTGCCGTCGTCGTGCAGGTACGCCCCGTCCGGCACTGTCGCGCCCTAGGAGCCGGGGCGCCAGGAGTGCAGGTACCGCTCCTGCTCGGCGGTGACCGCGTCGATTTCCACGTCCATGGAGGCCAGCTTGAGCCGGGCCACCTCGGCATCGATGCGGGCCGGCACGTCGTACACCCCCGGCGCCAGGCCGCCCGCCGCACCGGCCAGCAATTCCAGGGTCAGCGCCTGGTCGGAGAAGGCGATGTCCATCACCGACGCCGGATGCCCCTCCGCAGCGGCCAGATTGACCAGCCGGCCCTGGGCCAGCAGGAACAACCGACGGCCGTCGGCGAGCACGTACTCGTCGGTGTTCGGACGGACCTCACGCCGGGTCTGCACCGCCATGGCGGCCAGGCCGGGTACGTCGATCTCCACATCGAAATGGCCGGCGTTGGCCAGGATCACGCCGTCCTTCATCGCCGCGAAGTGCTCGCAGGTCAGCACGTCCCGGTTTCCGGTGACCGTCACGAAGATGTCGCCGATCGCTGCCGCGTGCGCCATCGGCAGCACCCGATACCCCTGAAGCGTCGCGTCCAGCGCCTTGGTGGCGTCGATCTCGGTCACCACCACGTTGGCTCCCAGCCCGGCGACCCGCTGCGCCACTGGGCGGCCACAGTAGCCGTAGCCCGCCACCACGACCGTACGGCCGGCCAGCAGGACGTTGGTCGCGCGCAGCAGGCCGTCGACCGTGGACTGACCGGTGCCGTAGCCGTCGAACAGGTGCTTGGTGCCGCTCTCGTTGACATCGACCACCGGAAAGGCAAGCGCCCCGTCGCGGGCCATCTGCCGCAGCCGGACCACCCCGGTCGTGGTCTCCTCGCAGCCGCCGCGGACGCCGTTGACCTCCTCCGCCCGCTCGTGCAGGGCCATGATCAGGGCGCAGCCGTCGTCGAGCACCAGTGCGGGCCTGTGGGCGAGGGCAGCGCCGACATGGGCGTCGTAGGAACTGCGGTCGACCCGGCGGCGGGCGAACACCGTGATGCCGTGCTCCGCCGCGAGCGCCGCCGCCGTGTCGTCCTGGGTCGACAGCGGGTTGGCCGCACACAGCCGGACATCGGCCCCGCCGGCGTGCAACGTACGGACCAGATTGGCCGTCTCGGCCGTCACATGTAGGCACGCCGCCACCCGCACCCCGGCCAGGGGGCGGGCGACGGCGAACCTGGCGCGGATCTGGCGCAGGACGGGCATCGTCTGGTCGGCCCACTCGATCCGGGCCCGGCCGGTGGCGGCCAGGCGAGGATCGGCGACGTCGGAGGCCTCAGTAGCGGTAATGATCGGACTTGTACGGCCCCTCGACTGAAACCCCCAGATAGTCGGCCTGCTCGTCGCTGAGCCGGGTCAGCTTCACCCCGAGCGCCCCGAGGTGCAGGCGGGCCACCTTCTCGTCGAGGTGCTTGGGCAGGACGTACACCTGCTTGTCGTACTCGCCGGTCTTGGTGAAGAGCTCGATCTGGGCGATGGTCTGGTTGGAGAACGAGCTCGACATCACGAAGCTCGGGTGCCCGGTGGCGTTGCCCAGGTTGAGCAGCCGGCCCTCCGACAGCATGATCACGCTGTGACCGTCGGCGAAGCGCCATTCGTCGACCTGCGGCTTGATGGTGGTGCGCTCGATTCCGGGAGTGGCGGCCAGGCCGGCGATGTCGATCTCGTTGTCGAAGTGCCCGATGTTGCCGACCACGGCCTGGTGCTTCATCCGCGCCATCTGCTCGGCGGTGATGATGTCCTTGTTGCCCGTGGCGGTGATGAAGAAGTCGGCCACGCCGACAACGTCTTCCAAGGTCGCTACCTGGTAGCCCTGCATGACCGCCTGCAGCGCGTTGATCGGGTCGATCTCGGTCACGATGACCCGGGCACCCTGGCCGCGCAGGGATTCCGCGCAGCCCTTGCCCACGTCGCCGAAGCCGCAGACGACGGCGACCTTGCCGCCGATCATCACGTCGGTGGCCCGGTTGATGCCGTCGATCAGCGAGTGTCGGCAGCCGTAGAGGTTGTCGAACTTCGACTTGGTGACCGAGTCGTTGACGTTGATCGCCGGGAAGAGCAGGGTGCCGGCGGCGGCGAACTGATACAGCCGGTGCACGCCGGTGGTGGTCTCCTCGGTGACGCCCCTGATCCCGGCGGCCATCCGGGTCCACTTCTGACCGTCATCGGTCAGCGTGCGCGCCAGCACGCCCAGGATGACGGCCATCTCTTCGCTGTCGGTGCTCTGTGGCTCGGGGACGGCGCCGGCCGCTTCGTACTCCACGCCCTTGTGGACGAGAAGCGTGGCGTCGCCACCGTCGTCCAGGATCATGTTGGGGCCGTCTCCGTCGGGCCAGCCGAGCGCCTGCTCGGTGCACCACCAGTACTCCGGCAGCGATTCGCCCTTCCAGGCGAAGACCGGCACACCGCGCGGGTCCTCGGAAGTGCCGTCGGGCCCGACGGCGGTGGCGGCAGCCGCGTGGTCCTGGGTCGAGAAGATGTTGCAGCTGCACCAGCGCACCTGGGCGCCCAGCGAGGTGAGCGTCTCGATCAGGACGGCGGTCTGCACGGTCATGTGCAGCGATCCGGTGATCCGGGCCCCCCGCAGCGGCTGCGCCTGGCCGAACTCCTCACGCAGCGCCATCAGACCGGGCATCTCGTGCTCGGCCAGGCTGATCTCCTTGCGGCCGAAGGCGGCAAGCGAGAGGTCGGCGACCTTGAAGTCGCCGGTCGCCTTGGCAGCACCGGACTTCGGGGCGCCGGTCGGGTCAACGACGGGGGTGGCCTGGGGACCGGCGTGGGATTCGGTGTCGTTGGGGCTCTCGGGGCGGACGGGGGTGGCGGTCGTCATGCAGTCTCCTTGGCAGGTATCGGCAGCTCGGCAGGGGTCAACAGCTTCTCGTGCTTGGCTTGCTCCCAGCGCAACCACTCGTGCGGCGGGATCTCCTGTGGTCGGTGCGGCTGTGCGTCGAGCCAGCCGGCGACCGCCACTCGTAGATCGTCATCGGTACGCAGGCGGGCGGCAAAGGCAAGATCGGACAGGCCGATCCCGAATCGCTGCAGCAGCTCGCGAAGGGTACGCAGCCGCTGCAGCTCGGCCGGCCCGTAGAGCCGGTAGCCCGACCCGGACCGGGCCGACGCAATCAGCCCGGTGTCCTCGACGTAGCGCAGCATCCGCGCGGACCAACCGGTGGTCCGGGCGGCCTGGTTGATCGTCAGCGACTCCATCGTCGACTAGGTTACCACGACCATGTCAACGTTGTCCCGGCTGGGCGGGTCAGCCGTTGCGGTCGATGTCCGGCTCGAGATAGATGACCCTCGCCACCGGCTCGGCTCCCCGGACCCGCGTCTCGGCAGCGTCGATCGCCGACGCGATGTCGCGCGCGGTAGCCCCGGACGGCACGGCGACCTTGGCCGCGACCAGCAGCTCGTCGGGGCCCAGATGCATGGTGCGCAGGTGGATGACCCGGTCGACCCCCGGACCGAGCAGGGCCGCCTCGATCCGGCGTACTGCGCTCGGCACCGCGCCTTCGCCCAGCAGCAAGCTCTTGGTCTCGACGGCGAGGATCGCCGCGACCAGCCCCAAGAGGACGCCGATACACAACGTGCCGACGCCGTCCCAGACTCCGTCACCGGTCAGCACGGCCAGCGTCACCCCGCCCAAGGCAAGGACAAGACCCACCAGGGCGGCCGAGTCCTCCAGCAGCACGACCGCGATCTCCGGTGCTTTGGCCCGTCGGATGTAGCGCAGCCACGAGGCCCCGGCCCGGGTCTCGTTGGCGGCGCGGATTGCGGTGCGAAACGACAGCGACTCCATCACGATCGCGGCGATCAAGACGCCGAACGCCCAGCCCGGGGAGTCCACCGGATGCGGCTCGCGCACCTTGTGCCATCCCTCGTACAACGCGAAGAGCGACCCGAGGCTGAACAGCACCAGCGCGACCATGAACGCGTAGAAGTAGCGTTCGCGGCCGTAGCCGAACGGGTGCTCGGCCGTCCGGCGGCGACGCGAGCGACGGCCGCCGAGGAGAAGCAGGCCCTGGTTGCCGGAGTCGGCAACGGAGTGGACCGATTCGGCCAGCATCGAGGTCGACCCGGTGAAGAGGAAGGCGACGAATTTGGCTACCGCGATGCCGACATTCGCCGCAAGTGCAGCCAGCACTGCTGTGGTGCTCTCCCCTTCGGCACTCATGCCGTGCTACCGCCCAGCAGGTCAGTGACGGAGCCGGCCGACGTGGGGTCGATGCCGTCGCGGACGGCCAGGTAGACCGAGGCGAAGTCCGGTACCCCGACCAGGCTGGCAAATCGCTCCACTGGGCCGTCCCCTTCGGCGACCAGCTCGGTCACCTCGATCCCGCGGGCCGCGGCCAGGGCGGCGCAGGACTCGGCCCAGTGCCGCGGCCGCGGGTGCTCGTCGGTGTCGCGCACGAGCACCAGGCGGAGGCGGACCACGTCGGGCTCGTCGGCCCGATCGGCGAAGATGTCCCGGTCGCGGCCCGGAGCCTTCCCGCCGAAGACGCCGTCCAGAGTGGCCAACTGGTTGTGACCGACCTCCGGCAGCACGCCGGCGAGGCACGGGTACTTCGCGTTCTCGGCGAGCTGGCTCTGCAGCCGGTAGGCGGCCACGCCGGCCAGCGGCGACGCGCCCCACACCATCGGAAGTCGGCCCGACAGCTCGAGGGCGAGCTGCTTGGCCGGGTTGACGAACGACTCGCTGGTCGGCCGGCACTGCTCGGCGACGGCGTCCAGCCGGTCGGCGGCCGCGGCCAGGTCGGCCGGGCCGACGGTGAGCAGATCGAGGGCGTCGGCGGCCAGCAGCAGGGGCACCGACAGCGCCCACAGGCTCGCCCGTGCCGGCCGCCCGGCCGGCACGGGGACGTGAACCCCGCGGCCGCGGGCGATCAGCTCGGCCAGCGGCGAGTACTCGGGGCCGACCCCTACCACGCTGCAGCCCCGGGTCACCGCCTGCTCGACGGCGGACAGGGTCTCGTCGGTGTTCCCGGCGGCCGACACGCCGCAGACGACGTCGGCGGCGCCGACCCACCGGGGCAGCCCGTAGCCGCGGTGCACGACCACGGGGACCGGGCAACTCAGGCCGGCCACCGCCGCCAGCAGGTCACCGGCCAGGCCCGATGCGCCCACGCCGGCTACCACGACCGCGCGGGGCCGGCCGTCCTGCGCCAGCCGCTCGAGGCCGGCCTCCGCCGCCGCGCCGGCCGCCTCCCGCACCTGCGCGCCCGATCCGGCCACCAGACGCAGCATCGCCGACGGGTCGCCCCGCTCGAGGGCCGCGACATCGTCCAGCACCGATCCGGCGGAGGGGACGCTCACGGGCCGGTAGTCGGCCGGCGCGCCTCCTCGATCAGGAGCACCGGGATGTCGTCGCGGACCGGGTAGGCCAGAGCGCACTCGGCACTCGTGCAGACCAACTCAGCGGCCTCGTCGTCGACTCGGAGGTCGGCCCGGCACTGCGGGCAGACAAGGATCTCCAGTAACGCCGGATCGAGGTTCATAATCACTCCCTTGAGCTCGTACGCCGCGGGTCGGGTGGGATCAGGTGCGGACGAGCGCCAGCACCTCGTCGCGCAGAGCCGCCATCCGGGCGCTGTCGGCGGCCTCGACGTTCAGTCGCAGCAACGGCTCGGTATTGGACGCGCGCAGGTTGAACCAGCTGCCGTCGGCGAGGTCGACGGTCAGCCCGTCGAGGTGGTCGATCTCGGCCCCGTCCCGGCCGGCGAAATCGGCCTCGATCCGCTGGGTCACCGCCCGCGAGTCACCGACCGTGGAGTTGATCTCGCCGGAGGCCGCGTAGCGGCTGAACTGCGTCAGCACCTGCGAGAGGGGCTGGTCCTGGCCGCCCAGGGCAGCCAGGACGTGCAAGGCCGCAAGCATGCCGGTGTCGGCGCGCCAGAAGTCACGGTAGTAGTAGTGGGCCGAGTGCTCACCACCGAAGATCGCGCCGGTGCGGGCCATCTCGGCCTTGATGAACGAATGACCGACGCGCGTGCGCACCGGCTGACCGCCGTGTTCGCGGACGATCTCGGGCACCGCATGGGAGGTGATCAGGTTGTAGAGGATCGTCGCCCCCGGCTCGCGGGCAAGCTCGCGCACGGCGACCAACGCGGTGATTGCCGAGGGCGGCACCGGTGATCCCTGCTCGTCGACGACGAAGCAGCGGTCGGCGTCACCGTCGAACGCCAGCCCGAGATCGGCCCCCTCCGACCGCACGGCCGACTGCAGATCGCGCAGGTTCTCGGCCACCAGCGGGTTGGCTTCGTGGTTGGGGAAGGTGCCGTCGAGTTCGAAGTACAGCGGGACCAGGTCCAGCGGCAGGCCCGCGAACACCGTAGGCACCGTGTGGCCCGCCATCCCGTTACCGGCGTCGACGACGACCCGCAGCCGGCGGATGCCGGTGAGGTCCACGAGCCCACGCAGGTAGCCCGCGTAGTCAGGCAGCAGGTCGCGCTGGGTGACGGTCCCCGGTGGCCCCGAGTGCGCCCGCGGCCCCTGCTCGGCCATCGACCGGATCTCCGCCAGACCGGTGTCCTGGCCGACCGGGGTGGCGCCGGCGCGACACAGCTTGATGCCGTTGTATTGCGCCGGATTGTGGCTGGCCGTGAACATGGCACCCGGCAGATCCAAGGAGCCGGCCGCGAAGTAGAGCATGTCGGTTGAGCCGAGGCCGGCCTCGATCACGTCGGCGCCTTGCCCGGTGGCCCCCTCGGCGAAGGCGCGGGACAACGGAACCGAGGAGTCCCGCATGTCGTGGGCGGTGACGATGGCCGGCACATCCAGCACGCGTACGAAGGCGGCGCCGAGGGCCCTTGCCACGTCCTCGTTGAGCTCGCTTGGCACCTCACCGCGGATGTCGTAAGCCTTGACGATGCGCGCCAGATCCAGCACGGCTCTCCATCCTCGCTGCGTTGGGGGGTCGCTGCGAGCCTACCGGTGAGCCTGCGGCTTCGGCCGGTCCGTGGTCAGGACTGCTTGCGGGCCCGGTTCAGGACCGTGGCCAGCGGCAGAGCGCCGCCGCCGTGGCTCCAGCGCTTGCCTTCGCAGCGATGACAGGAGGCGAAATCGACCAGCGAGCCGTCAGCCAGCGTCATCGACACGTTGGTGACGCGATGGCTGTCGCAGTATGTACAGGTGGCCAGTTGATGGGCAGGTGTCTTGACCAGGGAGGTGAGAGACGGCATGCGCGGGGCTCCAGGCTGTGAATGGCACTCGGATCCGCGCTACCGTGGACGGATACCCCTCTATCGGCAGCTGAGCCAAAACCTTGAGCGGCCGACGCCGCGGCTCAGTGGACGCTGGGCAGCCCGCGCAGGTGGCCCCGGCGGCCGACCCTACCGGACGACGTGTCGACCCAACTGTCGACCGGGTCGGCCGGCGCCAGCGGGCGGGCCGCTTCGCGGACCGCATCGGCCAGCGCCTCCAGGTCGTCGCTGGTCGGGGCGGCGCCGGCGAAGTCCCCGTCGTGGCGGACCACCACCCAGCCGCGCGGAGCGGTCAGCCCGCGGGCATGGCCCTCACACAGGTCGTAGGAGTGCGGCTCGGCGTAGGTGGCCAGCGGGCCCACGACGGCGGTCGAATCCTTGTAGACGTAGGTGAGGGTGGCCACCGCGACGTCGGTGCATCCGGTCCGGGAGCAGCGACGATGAGACCTCACTAGCCGGACGCTAGCGGGCGGTCGGGCCGGTGCCAAACAACCTGGCCCTGTGTGCAGTCGTGTCGCGGACGGCTCCCGCCCGATGGGCCAGTGCTGGATAGGCTGAGCAGCGTGACGAGCCGCCCGACCGGCCCCCAGCAACGCCCGGGTGGGATCGCGCGCCGGGATCGTCGCGGCCGGGGAATGCGCGGACGCCTCGTACCGGCCACGCTTCCGTTGGCCCGCAGCCGGTCCCAGCAATTCGACGACCTCGTCCTCGACGCGGTCGAAGAGCTCGAGCACCGCTGGCCGGCCGAGCTGTCGGAGGTGGAGTTCGCTGTCGAGGACGTGCCGCCCGAGCTGCCGGAGTTCGACTCCGACGTCCTGGAGGACGGCCGGGTGCCCCTGGCCCGGCTGCTGCCCGAGCCGCCTCGGCCCCCTCGGACGCCTCCCCGGATCGTGCTCTACCGGCGGCCGCTGGAGGCCAGGGCGCTGGATCGCGATGACCTGGGCGACCTGGTGCACGATGTTGTCGTCGAGCAGGTCGCGCATCTGCTCGGCAAGGACCCCGACGAGGTGGATCCCCCCGACGCGTGACCGACCGGATCAGCCGACGCCCCGCTTGATGCGCCGGCGCTCGCGCTCGGAGAGCCCACCCCAGATGCCGAAACGCTCATCGTGCGCCAAGGCGTATTCCAGGCACTCCGCGCGGACGTCACATCCGGTACAGATGCGTTTGGCCTCCCGGGTCGACCCGCCCTTTTCCGGGAAGAATGCCTCGGGGTCCGTCTGAGCGCACAGGGCTTCCTCCTGCCACCCGGGTGCTTCGTCGGAATCCACCTCGACCAGTCGCAAACCACTCTCGGAGCCGGCAGCCATGGCGCCCCTCCACCTCTCGACCCAAGCCACTTTGCCGTCGACCCGGCCAAGTTGACTTACCTGCTTGAAATTACACGCGCGTCACTCCCCGATCGTCAAGCCGAACGCTGATATTGGTGGCATTGTCGGCGGTCTTGCCGGCGTGGAGGGCACCGTCGACGATCACGACGTCGCAGTGGACTGCCCGGTCGAGGTCAGTGCTGGAGCTCTGGGCGAAGAGGTCGGCGAAGCGCCGGTGGCTGGGCGCACCGATCAGCAGCGCTCGGGCGCCGACGGCGTTGCTGTGCAGAGCTATGAGCCGGCCGACGTCGCCATGATCGGCCAGGCTTCGGAGTAGGTGCCCGCGCGCAGGCACGCCGGCGTCGGCGAGGCGTTGCAGGTGGGGCCTCGACGGATCGGCAGGCGTCCTCGACCGGCTCGGCCTCCACGGCCTGGTCGTCGATGACGTCGGTTTCCTGTACGTGGATCACGTCCACCGAGCAGCCCAGCTCGGCGGCGAGGCCGGCGGCAGCGGCGATGACCTCGACGGCCAGACCGGATCCGTCGACGGCTGCCACGACCGGGTGCGCTGCCGCGGCTGCGGCTGCGGCTGCGGTATGAAGTTCAGAACGGAGCCGATGCACGTTGTAGTGCTCGGCAAGCTTGCCGGCCGCGAAGGGGGAGAGCCCGCCCCCGATGAATCGGACGAAGCCGTAGGCGGCCGAGGCCACCGGGCGCGGCACCGGTGCGACTGTCACGACCACCGTGGTCACCAGGGTGTTGTTGATGCCGAGCAACGACCCGGACGCGATCACGGCGACGATCATGGTCAGCTGGGAGGACGTGCCGATCGCAATGACGAGCAGGACGCTGGCGAGCAACCCGAGATTGACGTACAGCGTGCGTGATGTCCCGAAGCGTGCTGCAGGCGGGGAGCCACGAACACCGAGAAGATCGCGAGCAGCAGTCCCCAGCCGGCGAAGACGTAGCCGAGCTGGTGGACGCCCAGGCGCATCGGGAAGGGCGCGTAGCCCAGCAGCGTGAAGAAGCCCCAGTTGTAGAAGAGCGCGGTGATGCTCACGGTGAGCAGGCCCGGTGGCGCAGGGCCCGGAGCGGGTCCAGCGGGGAGCTACGCAGGGCCGGCCGGGGCGTCGCCGGGACTAGCACGATGGTGGCGATCAGGGCGATGCTCATCAGCACCGCGACGCCGTAGAACGGTCCCCGGCGGCTGATCCCCCCGAGCTCCCCGCCCAGCAACGGTCCGGCCGCGATGCCGATGCCCAATGCGGCCTCGTACAGGATGATCGCGCCGCTGAAGCCGCCGCTGGCGGAGGCGACGATGACGGCCACCGAGGTGGCGATGAACAGGGCGTTGCCCAGGCCCCAGCCGGCCCGGAAGCCGACGATGCCGTTGATGGTGTTGGCCGAGCCGGCCAGCGTGGCGAACACCACGATGAGCACGAGGCCGGCGATCAGCGTGCGCTTGGCCCCGATCCGGCTGGACACCCAGCCGGTGATCAGCATCGCCACGGCCATGATCAGCAGGTAGCTGGTGAAGAGCAGCTCCACCTGGCTCGGGCTGGCCCTGAGCTGGCTGGCCGGCGCCGGCAGGATCGGGTCGACCAGGCCGATGCCCATGAAACGACACCACGCAGGCGAACGCGACGGCCCAGACAGCCTTGAGCTGGCGGAAGGGGCTGCCAGTGGGCTCGGTGGCAGCTGATCCGGTCATGCGGTTCCTCTCATCGGGGGTTCGTGGTGACATCGGTCGTCGGGCTCAGGTGCCTGCGACCAGGCGCTGCAGCGTGGGGAGGGCAGCCGCCAAGGCGGTGAGCTCCTCCGGGCGCAGCAGGGCCAACCGATCGGCCAGCGCCTGGGCCCGGACGGCGCGCCGGTTGCTGATCAGCCGGCGACCGGCCGCGGTGAGGCTGACCAGCACGACCCGACCGTCGTCGGGATCGGCGTGGCGCTCGATGAATCCTTGCTCCTGCAACCTGGAGAGCAGCTGGGTCATCGCCGGCTGGGTGACGCTTTCACCGTTAGCGAGGTCCCCTACCCGGCTCTCCCCCCGGGCTTCCAGCCGGCTCAGCGTGGACAGGGCGGTCACGCTCATCTGACCGTTGGGCACCAGCCGGCGCACCAGCACGAGCGTGTCGGACAGGGCGGTGGCGAGCTGCTCGATGTCGGGCTTGGTGAGTACGGGCTTGGGCACCAGCTCTTAATATCACGTACTTATCTAAATAGCTTATGCGACTACCGGACGAGAGGTTGCTGGGTCTCGCATTCTGTGTGCGTACGCGCCGAATGAATCGGCGTGTCTGCACACAGAACGGCGGACCCCGCCGGCGGAGCCGCGCGCGGCGGCCGCCGCCGCCGGAGCTGCTTGCGTGCCAAGCGCGGCGCTGCCCACCCGGCCCGACCGGTGCCGCCGGGCCGCTGCGAGACTGGATCGCATGCAGGTGGTCGTGATCGCGGGCGGGATCGGGGGCGCCCGTTTCCTGGAAGGGCTGCGCGCGGCCGCTCCGCAGGCCGGGATCACCGCGGTGATCAACACCGGTGACGACGCGACCATGCACGGCCTGCGGATCTGCCCGGACCTCGACAGCGTGATGTACACCCTGGGCGGCGGCAGCGACGTCGAGCGCGGCTGGGGGCGGCGCGAGGAGACATTCACCGTCGGCGAGGAGCTGGCCGCCTATGGAGCCGAGCCCAGCTGGTTCGGGCTGGGTGACCGCGACATCGCCACCCATCTGATCCGTACCCGGATGCTCGACGCCGGCTACCCGCTCTCCGCGGTCACCGAGGCGCTGTGTGCCCGGTGGCAACCCGGCGTACGGCTGCTGCCGATGAGCGACGAGCGGGTTGAGACGCATGTGGTGGTGGACGCCGATGAGGGCGCCGGCCGTGACAGCGCCGGCGCCGCCGGCCGTGACAGCACCGGCGGAGCCGGCCGACGCGCCATCCACTTCCAGGAGTGGTGGGTACGCCACCACGCAAAGCTGCCCGCCCATGCCTTCGTCCCGGTGGGCGCCGAGGATGCGAAACCGGGTCCCGGTGTGCTCGAGGCGATCGCGACCGCCGATGCGGTGATCCTGGCCCCGAGCAACCCGGTAGTGAGCATCGGGATCGTGCTGGCGGTGCCCGGCGTACGCGAGGCACTGCGGTCGGCGCCGGCCCCGGTGGTCGGGCTCTCGCCGATCGTGGGCGGCGCGCCGGTGCGCGGTATGGCCGACGCCTGCCTGCCGGCGATCGGCGTGGCGATTACGGCGGAGGCGGTCGGCCGCCATTACGGCGCGCGTAACGCCGGCGGCCTGCTGGACGGCTGGCTGGTCGACGCGCGCGATACCGGTGCCGAGATCCCGGGGGTGGACGTCCGGGCGGTGCCGCTGATGATGACCGACGTTGCCGCAGCAGCCGACATGGCCCGCGCCGCGCTGCGGACCGCCGCTGAGCTGGCCGATGCCTGACCGGATCGAGATCCTGGCCGTGCGGGGCCTGCCGGAGGTGCGCCCGGGTGACGACCTGGCCGCCCTGCTCACGGCGGCCGCGCCCTGGCTGGCCGACGGTGACGTCGTCGTGGTGACCTCCAAGGTGGTGTCCAAGGCCGAGGGGCGGCTGCTCTCCGCGCCAGCAGACCCGGCCGGGCGCGAGGCCGCCCGGCTGGCCGCCGTCGACAGCGAAAGCGCCCGGGTGGTCGCCATCCGTGGGCGGACCAGGATCGTGCAGACCCGCCACGGCCTGGTGCTTGCCTCGGCCGGCGTGGACGAGTCCAACGTTCGCCGCGACGAGATCGCGCTGCTGCCGGTCGACCCCGATGCCTCGGCCCGCCGGCTGCGGGACGGGCTGCTGATCACCCTCGGTGTCGATGTCGCGGTCATCGTCAGCGACACCATGGGCCGGCCGTGGCGCGCCGGCCAGGTCGATGCCGCGATCGGCGTGGCCGGGTTGACCGCGCTCGCCGACTACCGCGGCTTGACCGACTCCTACGGCAACGAGCTGGCGGTGACCGAAGTCGCCGTCGCCGACGAGGTGGCCGGCGCGGCCGAGCTGGTCAAGGGCAAGCTCGACGGCGTGCCGATTGCCGTCGTCCGCGGCCTGGTCCCGGTGGACGATCCGGCCGGCGCCCGGGTGCTGCTGCGGCCGGCCGAGGAGGACCTCTTCTCACTCGGCACCACCGAGGCCAGGCAGTCGGCGGTGCCGGCGCGCCGGTCCGTGCGCCGCTTCGCCGATCGGCCCGTCGACCGGGCCGCCGTTTTGCAAGCGGTGGCGGACGCGCTCACCGCGCCGGCCCCACACCACAGCGTCCCCTGGCGCTTCGTGCTGGTGGAGTCCGCCGGCGTACGCAGCCGACTGCTCGACGCGATGGCGCAGGTGTGGGGCGCCGACCTGCACAGTGACGGCTACGACGCGGATGCCATCCGGCGCCGGCTGCACCGCGGCGACCTGCTGCGGGCGGCGCCGTACCTGGTGGTGCCCTGCCTGGTGCGCACGGCCGCGCACGGCTATCCCGACGCACGCCGGGCCGGCGCCGAGACCACGATGTTCGATGTGGCCATGGGGGCCGGCGTGGAGAACCTGCTGGTCTCGCTGGCCGCGACGGGGCTCGGGTCCTGTTGGGTGTCCTCCACGCTGTTCGCTCCCGACGTGGTCCGCCGCGAACTCGACCTGGACGCGGAGTGGGAGCCGATGGGTGCCGTCGCGATCGGGTACGCCGCCGAGCCGCCGGCGCCCCGGCCGCCGCGTGATCCGGGCGAGTACGTCGTCCTGCGCTGAGGCCTACAGGTCGAGCTGCGGCAGCGCGGTGAGCGGCTGGGCGAGCCGGTCGGCGGGCAGGTCGTCGTCGACCATCCGGCCACTGAGGAAGGCGTCGTAGGCCGCCATGTCGAAGTGACCATGCCCGCACAGCGCGGTGAGGATCACCTTTTCTTCGCCGGACTCCTTGCAGGCCAGGGCCTCCCGGATGCACGCGGCCAGGGCATGGCTCGGCTCGGGTGCCGGCACGATGCCCTCGCTCCGGGCGAAGGTGACCGCGGCCGAGAAGCACTCGGTCTGCGGGACGGCGATCGCCTCCATCAGCCCGAGCTCGTAGATGTGGGAGATCAGCGGGCTCATGCCGTGGTAGCGCAGGCCGCCGGCGTGGATCGGGTCGGGGATGAAGTCGTGGCCCAGGGTGTGCATCTTCATCAGCGGGGTGAAGCCGGCCGTGTCGCCGTAGTCGTAGGCGTAGGTGCCCCGGGTCAGCGACGGGCAGGCCGCCGGCTCCACCGCCCGGATGACCGGCGACATAGCGCCGGCCAGCTTCTCCCGGAGGAAGGGGAACGCCAGGCCGCCGAAGTTGGAGCCGCCGCCGGTGCAGCCGACGAGGACGTCCGGCGTCTCGCCGACCTTCGCCAGCTGCAGCAGGGCCTCCTCGCCGATGATGGTCTGGTGCAGCAGCACGTGGTTGAGCACGCTGCCGAGCGCATAGTGGGCCTGCGGATCGGCAGCAGCCATCTCGACCGCCTCGCTGATCGCGATGCCCAGGCTGCCGGAGATCTGCGCCGGGTCGGCGAGCGCCTTGCGGCCGGACTCGGTCAGCGCGGACGGGCTGCGGTGCACGGTCGCGCCGAACGTCTCGATCACCGAGCGGCGGGCGGGCTTGCCGTCGTAGGACGTGCCGACCATCCACACCTCGCACTCGAGGCCGAAAACCGCGCAGGCAAAGGCGAGCGCGGTGCCCCACTGCCCGGCGCCGGTCTCCGTCGTCACCTTGGTCACGCCACTCTTGGCGTTGTAGAACGCCTGCGGTACGGCGGTATTGGGCTTGTGCGAGCCGGCCGGCGAGACGCCTTCGTACTTGTAGTAGATGCGTGCCGGCGTACCCAGCGCCTGCTCCAGCCGGTGCGCCCGGAACAGTGGCGAAGGGCGCCACAGCCGGTAGACGTCGAGCACCTCTTCGGGGATGTCGACGTGGCGCTCTGTGGTGACCTCCTGGGCGATGAGGTCCATCGGGAACAGCGGCGCCAGGTCCTCGGGCCCGACGGGCTGGTGGGTCGCCGGGTGCAGTGGCGGTGGTGGCGGCGACGGCAGGTCGGGGATGACGTTGTACCAGCGGGTCGGCATCTCGGACTCGTCGAGCAGGATCTTGTGCTGCAGCGCCATCGGTGACCTCCGCAAGGTGGGGCGTCCAGCCTAGAGCCGGCGGTAGTCGCGGATCGTCAGGCGGGGGCCGAAGCGGGGCTTGCGGAACCCCGACAGCTCGATCAGCCGGACGACCCGGTGGCGGTGCGGCCGGTACGGCTCGAGCAGCGCCAGCATGCCGTCGTCGTCGAGCGGGCGACCGGCCAGCGCCCAGCCCACCAGCCCCGGTACGTGGTAGTCACCGACCGACACCGCGTCGGCATCGCCGAGCGACCGCTGGGCGACCTCCGCGGCAGTCCACCGGCCGATGCCCGGCACCGCCATCAGCCGCCGGGCGGCCGCCTCGGGAGGCATCCCGGCACACTCGTCGAGCCGGCCGGCCACCGTGGCGGCCGCCCGGATCGCCCGCCGGCGGGTGGTGTCCACGCCGGCCAGGTGCCACTGCCAGTCGGGCAGCGCCAGCAGCGCGCGTGCCGAAGGCGCCACGCGCATCCCGGCCGGCGCCGGCCCAGGCGCGGGATCGCCGAAGCGCAGCACCAGCTCGCGCCAGGAACGCCGGGCCTCGACGCCGGTCACCTTCTGCTCCAGCACGGCCGGGACCACCTGGTCGAACACCAGGCCGGTGCGGCAGATGCGGACGCCGGGATGGCGACGGTGCGTCGTCGTCAGGAGCGGATGGCCGGGGACGAAGTCAGCCGGCCGGTCCCGCGCCCCCAGCACATCGGGCACCGCGTCCAGCGCCCACGCGGCTCCCGGCCCCCACGCCGCCGCATGCACCGGACCGCCCGCTGCTCCAGCGGCGAGGCGGAGCGTGGCCGGCCCCCCCGGCGTGGGCAGGGTGCGCCAGACGTCGCCGCCCACCACCCGGTGCGTCGGGTCGCCCGGCCCGCGCCGCAGGGGACCGAGGGTGCGCAGCAGGTCGAGCGGTCCGGTCGGCTGCCAGCTGCGCTCGGCTCCGGCCAACTCAACGGAGAGCGTCACGGCCACGGGCGGACAGCTCCTCGACGATCCGCTTGACCTCCTGGGCCCGGTCACGGGGGCAGACCAGCACCGCGTCGTCGGTGTCCACGACGACGAGACCGCTGATCCCCAGCGTCGCGATCAGCCGGCCGGTGCCGGGAGCGACGACGCTGTCAAAGGTGTCGACACCGAGATGATCGGCCGCCGGGCCCAGCACCACGTTGCCCTCCGGAGACGCCGGCAGCACCGTGCCGAGGCTGTCCCAGTCACCGATGTCGTGCCACCCGAAGTCCCCCGGCGCGGTTGCCACCCGGCCACGGGCGGCCGCGTCCTCCATCACCCCGTGGTCGACCGTGACCTTGGGCAGCGTCGCCCACACCTGCCCCAGCGTCTCGTCCTGCCGCGGGGTGCCCCATGCATCGGCGATCCGGATCAGGCCGTCGTGCAGGGTCGGCTGCTGCCGGCGCAGCTCGGCGAGGAAAACCTCGACCCGCCAGACGAACATCGACGCGTTCCAGGCATAGCGACCGGTGGCCAGATAGGCCTCGGCCACCTCGCGGGCCGGCTTCTCCTTGAACTCCTCGACGGCGTACACCCCGCCGGCGAGCGGGTCGCCCCGGCGCAGGTAGCCGAAGCCGGTTTCCGGCCCCGTCGGGGCGATGCCGATCGTCATCAGGTAGCCGGCCGCGGCCCCTTCCACCGCCGCCCCGACGCTGGCCCGGAACGCCGCCTCGTCGCGGACGACGTGATCGGCAGCGAAGGAGCCCATGATCGCGTCGGGGTCGCGCCGGGCGATGATCGCGGCGGCGAGGCCGATGGCCGGGGCAGAATCGCGTGGCGAAGGCTCGACGACAATGTGCTCGGCCGGCAGTTCGGGGAGCTGGCGGGCGATCCCGGCTGCGTGTGACCCGCCGGTGACCACATAGGTGCGGTCGGGGCCGGCCAGCAGCGCCAGCCGGTCGTAGGTGGCCTGGATCAGCGTCCGGTCGTCACCGGCGAGCTGGTGGAGGAATTTCGGCCGGGCCGCGCGGGACAACGGCCAGAGCCGGGTGCCGCTGCCCCCAGCCGGAACTACCGCATACACAAAAGCCAGCCTCAGCCGTCGGAGTAGGCGCGGGCATAGCTCGCCAGGTGCACCTCGGCCGACTGCTCCCAGGTGAACTCCCGCGAGCGGGCCAGCCCGGCCGCGGCCAGGCGCTGCAGGCGGTCGGGATCGTCCAGGAGGGCAGCCAGGTCGCCCGCGATGGCCGCCGGGTCCTCCTGCGTGTAGGCGACCGCATCGCCGCCCACCTCGGGCAGCGACAGCCGGGGCGTGGTCAACACCGCCGTGCCGCAGGCCATCGCCTCGAGCACCGGCAGCCCGAAGCCCTCGCCGTGGCTGGGGTAGGCGCAGATCAGCGCGCCGCCGAGGTAACCGGGAAGGTCGCGGAAACGCAGGTAACCCGGCCGCAGCAGGCGCAGCCGGGGGGGCACCTCGGCCACGACGGCGTCGATCTCGTCGTCGTGCCCGGCCCCGCCGGCCAGGACCAGCGCCGGCGGATGCTCGCGGTCGCCCACCGCCATAATCCAGCCGCGGATGAGGTTGGGCACGTTCTTGCGGGGCTCCAGAGCGCCGAGGAACGCGATGTAGTCGGTGCCGGGCAGGCCAAGGCGCGCCTTGACCCGCAGCTTCTCGGCCGGGTCCGGCACGTGGAAAAGGTCGGTGTCGACGCCGTGATAGGCGACGTCGATACGGGTCGCGTCGGCGTCCAGCAGCCGGACCAGCTCGTCGCGGGTGGCTTTGGACGGCACGATGGTCCGGGCCGCGCGGCGCAGGGACGTCCGGATGGCCGAGCGGAAAAAGGTGCCCTTGGCCGTGGCGTAGTGGTCGGGTTCGGTGAAGAAGCTGGCGTCGTGGATGGTGACGACGACCGGGCGCCCCGAACGCAGCGGCATCGAGTAGTGCGGCGAGTGGATGACGTCGGCGGCGACCTGCTGAGCCAGCAGCGGCAGGCCGGTCTGCTCCCAGGCCAGCCGGGCGGAGCGATGGGCGATGCTCGGCGGACCGGGCACCACCTGCGCCTGGGGAGCCATCTTGCCGTAGCGCTCCGCGTCTGAGCGCTGACAGACGACGGCGATATCGGCGCTGACCTGGCAGAGCGCGGTCAACAGGCCGTCGACATAGCGGCCAACCCCGCCGCGGTCGGTGGGGACCGCCGTCGCGTCGATCAGGACGCGGGGCGAAGTACCGCCGGACAGTGTGTTCTCCCTGATCTTGGTGATGCTCAGAGTTGTTGTGCTTCTTCGAACCCTACGCCGCTCCCGGCGCTGTCATCCGGCGACCGGCCGAGTTCGGCTCACGGATGGATCGCGATGTCGCCGGGCCGGCCCCAGACGACGGAGGCGAAGCCGCGAGCCGACCAGGTCGAGGTCGCCGGGCGGAACACCGAGACCTCGGCCCGGCCATCACCGTCGACATCCCGGGCCACCGGCACGTCCCCGGCCTGCCCATAGGCCACCGCCGGCAGTCCGCGCACGTACCAGACCCCGGTCGACGGCCGGAACACCGCAATGTCGGCGCGGCCGTCACCGGTGAAATCGCGCGCCACGGGCACGTCACCGGGCTGCCCGTACGGCAGCGCCGCTGCGCCGCGGACGTACCAGACCCCCGACCGGAACACCGTGATGTCCGCCCGGCCGTCGCCATTGAAATCGGCCGCCACCGGCACATCGTCGGCCCGCCCGAAGGGCACCGCCGCTGCGCCGCGGACATACCAGAATCCGGACCGGAACACCGTGATGTCCGCCCGGCCGTCACCGGTGAAATCCGCCGCCACCGGCACATCCCCGGTCCGGCCGAATGCCACCGCCGGCAATCCGTGCACGTACCAGACGCCGGACGACGGCCGGAAGACCGCCACATCGGTGCGGCCGTCGCCGGTGAAGTCGGCCGACAGCGGCACGTCCCCGGTCACGCCGTAGACCACGGGGGCCAGCCCCCGCATCCACCACTGCCCGGTGGACGGGCGGAAGACCGCCGCATCACTGCGGCCGTCACCGTCGAAATCCGACGGGGTGGGAAGCAGCGAGCTGACCGAGAAATAGGTGCTGCGCCAGCCGAAATACGACCGGAGCTCATCACCGGTGCGGGTGACCGTGGCCAGCCGGCCGGCCGAGTCGGCACCGATCAGGTCGACGGTCGAGACGTGCCCCCCGGACGAGGTCTGCCGGTGCATCACCAGCCCGGTGACGGTCGCTAGCCCGGACAACGCCTGCAACGAGGAGACGGCCACCGTAGCCGTCCAGTTCTGGTACGGGTTGTCGGAGTAGGCCTCATACGGGTCCGGTGCCGCCCGCAGGTACGGCTGGCCGCCGTCGGCGCTGAAACCGCCGTTCGACGACGAGAACTGCGCGAAGATCGGCGTGCCGTTGTAGGTACGCACCTGGCCCGCCGTCGCGGCGATCGCAGCGTCGGTCGACGCCGCCTCGAGCGGCACCGGCGACGAGGCCGCCGAGGTGTACGACGCGGCGCCGCCGTACACCTGATCGGCCGTGGTGTCGTAGACGTCGAAGCTGCGCCCGGTCGAGAAGGCCCGCTTGTAGGCGGAGTACGAGCGGGCGGCGACGGCTTGGGCCTGCAGCGCGGCGGCCGGCCAGGACGACGGGCTCTCGCGGGGGACGACGCCGCGGAGGTAGGAATCCATCGGCACGACGTTCACCGTGGTCGTCGTGCCGCCGTCCCAGACCAGCCGGAGCTCACCGCGGTAATCCCGCGAGGTGAGCTGCGAGAAATCGGTCGTGGTCCCCGATGCCGCCCATTCCCGTACCGACGTGGATTGGACGAACCCCAGCGGTGTCGCCGACGTGCGCACCGTCAGCCACGACGTGCCCGACAGCCGTTGGAGCAGGTAGCCGCCGGCGTAGGCCAGGCGCCAGAAGGCCACCGAAGGGTCGAGGGTGCTCAGCACCCCGTTTCCGTCGCGGACCTGCAGCCCGACCCGCCCCGAGGCGAACAGCAGGTGTCCGGTTCGCTCGGTGATCAGCGCCCGGATCGCGGTGTTCGCCACCACCGTGGTGGCCGTGCCGGGATAGTAGAAGCTCAGGATCTGGGCCGCGCTGGACCCGTGGCGGGCCGCCCCCTCCGAGCCGTACTGGGACAAGCCGTGGCCATGGCCCCACCCATGGCCGGTCACGGTCACGGTGCGCGAGGAGACGGTCGGGGCGTACGTTCCCGCGCCGGGCGCCGCAGCGGCCGGGAGCGCGAGAAGCGCTGACCCGGCCAGTACGCCGAGCCCGGCAACGATGGCTTTGAGACGGCGCACGGATGATCTCCCGGGAGGCGCAGGCCCTCGCTTGTGGCGGCGAGCACTGACGGATATGTCTACCGCTGACAATTCGACTATCGCCTATTGCGGCGTCCCGGGAGATCTCTCGGGCGAAGTACATCCGGGTAGTTCGGCGAAGTGGGCCTAGCCTCGTTGCCGTGCCCGATCCTGCGTCCCTGCTGGCCGCTGCCTGCCGGCGAGATCCGGCCGGCCCGCTGCTGACCTTCTACGACGACGAGACCGGTGAGCGGACGGAGGTTTCTGCCACCACCGCGGCCAACTGGGTCGCGAAGACGGCGAACCTGCTGCGCGACGACCTCGACGTCGAGGTCGACGAGGTGGTCGCGGTGCTGCTGCCGGCACACTGGCAGACCGCCGTGGTGCTGTTGGCCCTGTGGTCGATCGGCGCCGTTCCGACGGCCACGCCGGCCGACGGTCTCGTGGTGGTCGCCGGCGCAGGACTGCCGGTGGCCGGCGCCCGCGAGGTGCTCGGGCTGTCGCTGCTTCCCATGAACGGCCGGCTTCCTCACCCGCCGGCCGGCGTCGTCGACTATGCCGCCGAGGTGCTCGCCGCGCCCGATGTCTTCGTCGGGGGCGAACCCTCGGGGCAGGCCGACGCCGAGCGGGCGTACCGCCGGGCCGGCGAGCTGGGGCTGGCCGCCGGCGACCGGCTGCTGGTCACCGACGCCGTCGGGCTGGCCGACGCGGTGGACTGGCTGCTCGCCCCGCTGGCGGCCGGCGCCTCGGTGGTGCTGTGCCGGCACGCGGACCTCAAGCGGCTGCCGGCGCGGGTGGCGCAGGAGCGGGTCAGTGTGACGCTGGGCCGACCGGTCTCCGGAGTCCGGCCGACCGGCTAGGGTTTCCCCCGGCACGAGGAGGGCCGATGGACAAGGTGGCCGACAGCGCCGCAGCAGCCGTCGCCGACGTTGCGGCGGGGGCGACCCTGGCGGTGGGCGGCTTCGGGCTGTGCGGCATCCCGCAGGTGCTCATCGACGCCCTGCATGACACCGGCGTCGGCGATCTGCGGGCCACGTCGAACAACTGTGGAGTCGACGAGTGGGGTCTGGGCGTCCTGCTTCGCGACCACCGGATCACCCGGATGACCAGCTCCTACGTCGGGGAAAACAAGGAGTTCGCCCGGCAGTTCCTCTCCGGTGAGCTGGAGGTCGAGCTGTGCCCGCAGGGCAGCCTCGCCGAGCGCCTTCGGGCCGGCGGGTGCGGCATCCCGGCGTTCTACACCCTTGCCGGAGTCGGTACGCAGGTTGCCGAGGGCGGCCTTCCCTGGCGTTACGACGCCGCCGGCGGGATTGCCGTTGCCAGCCCGCCGAAGGAGGTCCGCGCTTTCGGCGGCCGTGACTACGTCCTCGAGGAGGGCATCGTCACCGACTTCGCCCTGGTCCGGGCCGCGGTCGGTGACCGCCACGGCAACCTGGTGTTCCACGAGTCGGCCCGCAATTTCAACCCGCTCTGTGCGATGGCCGGCCGGGTCACCATTGCCGAGGTGGAGGAGCTCGTCGAGCCCGGCCAGATCCTCCCGGAGCACGTCCACACGCCCGGCATCTTCGTCCAGCGCGTCGTCGGCCCGGTGGGCGCGGAGGGCAAGCGCATCGAGCGGCGGACGACCCGGCCGCGATCGGCGGCCTGAGATGCCGCTGAGCCGCGATCAGATGGCGGCCCGAGCCGCCCGGGAGCTGCGGGACGGGCAGTACGTCAACCTGGGCATCGGCTTGCCGACCCTTGTCCCCAACTACCTGCCCGCCGGCGTGAGCGTCACCATGCAGAGCGAGAACGGCATCCTAGGGGTCGGCCCCTACCCGTTCGAGGGTGAGGAAGACCCCGACCTGATCAACGCCGGCAAGGAAACGGTGACCCTGCAGCCGGGGGCCTCCTTCTTCGATTCGGCCCTTTCCTTCGGCATGATCCGCGGCGGCCACATCGACGCGGCCATTCTCGGCGCCATGCAGGTCTCGGGTGCCGGCGACCTCGCCAATTGGATGATCCCCGGCAAGATGATCAAGGGGATGGGCGGGGCGATGGATCTGGTGCACGGGGCCCGGCGGGTGATCGTGCTGATGGAACACGTCGCGCGGGACGGCAGTCACAAGATCGTCGAAGAGTGCACGCTGCCCTACACCGGCCGGCACTGCGTGCAGCGGATCATCACCGACCACGCGGTGCTCGACGTGACCCCGGACGGGCTGGTGCTGCGCGAGCTGGCGCCAGGCGTGTCAGTCGAGGCGGTCCGGGCAGCGACCGGCCCGCCGGTGCAGGTGCCGGCGGAGCCGGCGCCGATGCTTGTGGTCGCTTAACTTGGCTGAATCGTCAAGATGGGTCGGCAGTTTCTCAGGAGGTACGTAGTCACCGAGGCCATGCACCCGCCAGCCTTGCAGTTCAGGTATGCCCGGAAGTTCTGGACGGCGCTGCAGCGTGCGGATGACCGCATCGACCAGAATGATGCCCGTCATGCGAACGGTTTCGCCGGGGTCCGGCGGTAGCTTGACGTAGGCAACGTCTGGGTGTGGGTACTTAGGCGTTCGGTCGGCGCCATCAGGTAGTCGTCGTCGGGATCACGGCAGACTGGCGTCCAACCCTCACGGGTCGGATCGTCCACGGTCTGCGCCAACAGCGTCAGCGCCGCTGCGAACGCCCTGCCCTGCTCGATGCTGAAGTAGCTCCGAAACTTAGGCCGCTCGATCACTTCTTGCAGCTCTGCCAGCAGCATCGGTGAAACCAGCACCACGATGCGGCCGTCCGTCGCAGCTTCAAGCAGTTCGTCAGGAGCACCCGGTTTACCGATGAGCGCCGATATCCACACCCCGGGATCGATCACCAGCCGCGGGATGCCGTCCCGCCGGACGATGATCCAGGCCTGATTACACCGGCCAGGACGGGAGCAATCGCGCCTGGATCACCCCGAACCGCGCGACCGGGGTCCTGGGGGTCTCTGCGCGCTGCCGGCGCGCAGCCTTCAACTCGTCGTAGGCCAGAGCAGTGGCGGCTGGTTCCGAAAGGCGCCCTTCGCTGGTCGACCTGATCTTAGTGAGGAGGTCACGCAGCGCACGCGAGGCGAGGCTGCGCCGTACGGAGTTCCTCGATGACCTGGTCCCGGCTGCTGCCCAGCGCTGCGGCCACAGAGTCGACGCGTTCGAGAACGGCGGCGTCGATCTGAACCCGGGTATCAACCTTGGGCATGCTCACCACCTCCAGCAGGTATCCCCAAGCGTAGGCGGTTCGCCGTTCGATGTCGGCCCTTGGCGCTATCGGGCAGCGACCGGTCCGCCGCGGAACCATTCGATCGTGCGTTTCAGGCCGTCTTCCAGTGACACCTGCGGCTCCCAGCCCAGCACGGTCCGAGCGAGGGTGATATCGGGCTGGCGCACCATCGGGTCGTCCTCGGGGCGCGGGATGTAGGAGATCGGGCTGCCCGAGCCGGTCAGGTCGCAGATCAGCGTGGCCAGCTCCACCATCGTCACCTCGTGCGAGTTGCCGATGTTCATCGGCCCCGGGTGCCCGGAGCGCAGCAGCCGGACAACTCCCTCGACGAGGTCGTCGACGTACTGGATGGACCGGGTCTGCGAGCCGTCGCCGGCCACGGTGATCGGCTCACCGGCCAATGCCTGGCCGACGAACGTCGGGATCGCCCGGCCGTCATCCGGGCGCATCCGGGGGCCGTGGCAGTTGAAGATGCGGATGATGCCGGTGTCGACCCCGTGGGAGCGCCGGTAGGCCATGGTCAGGGCCTCGGCGAAGCGTTTGGCCTCGTCGTAGACGCCCCGCGGCCCGACCGGGTTGACGTGCCCCCAGTACGTCTCGGGTTGCGGGTGGACCTGCGGGTCGCCGTAGGTCTCTGAGGTCGACGCCAGCAGGAACCGGGCGCCCTTCTCCTTGGCCAGGCCAAGGGTGTGCAGCGTGCCGACCGAGCCGACCTTGAGCGTCTGGATCGGCAGCTTCAGGTAGTCAAGCGGCGAGGCCGGCGAGGCGAAGTGCAGGACGTAGTCGAGGTCGCCGGCCACGTGGACGTAGTCGGTGACGTCGGCGCGGACCAGCCGGAACGGCCCGAGCTCCGACAGGTGCGCGACGTTGGCCGGCGTACCGGTGCTGAAGTTGTCCAGGCAGAGCACCTCATAGCCCTCGTGCAGCAGCCGCTCACACAGGTGCGAGCCGAGGAATCCGGCACCGCCGGTGATCGCCGCACGGGGTCGGGGCACGAGGACGCACTCTACCGGCTACTTCAGTAGCTGGCGGGCCATGACCATGCGCTGGATCTGGTTGGTCCCCTCGTAGATCTGGGTGATCTTCGCGTCGCGCATCATCCGCTCGACCGGGAAGTCCTTGGTGTAGCCGTATCCGCCGAAAAGCTGCACCGCGTCGGTGGTCACTGCCATCGCGGTATCCGACGCCAGGCACTTGGCGGCTGCGGAGATGAAGGTGAGGTCCGGCCCGCCGCGTTCGGCCCGGGCGGCGGCGACGTAGATGAGCTGGCGGGCCGCCTCGGTCTTCATCGCCATGTCGGCGAGCATGAACTGCACGCCTTGGAAGTCCCCGATGAGGCGGCCGAACTGCTTGCGTTCCTTGACGTACGCCGTCGCTGCGTCGATCGCACCTTGGGCGATGCCGACGGCCTGGGCGCCGATGGTCAGCCGGGTGTGATCCAGCGTGCGCAGGGCGGTCGTGAAACCGGTGCCCGGCTCACCGATGATCCGGTCGGCCGGGATGGTGCAGTCGTCGAGGTAGATCTCGCAGGTCGGTGAGCCCTTGATCCCGAGCTTGCGCTCCTTCGGTCCCACCGAAAAGCCCGGATCGTCCTTGTGGACCACAAACGCCGATATCCCGCGGGCGCCCGCACCCGGGTCGGTCTTGGCCATCACGGTGTAGTACGTGGAAACGCCGGCGTTGGTGATCCAGGACTTCGCGCCGTTGAGCACCCAGGACCCGCCGTCCCGGACCGCCCGCGCCTTCATCGCCGCAGCATCCGAGCCGGCCTCGCGCTCGGACAGCGCGTAGGAAAACATGGCCTCGCCGCGCGCGACGGCCGGCAGCACTTGGGCCTTGAGCTCGGCGGAGGCCGACAGCAGCAGTGGCATGGTGCCCAGCTTGTTGACGGCCGGGATCAGCGCGCAGGACGCGCAGGCGCGGGCGATCTCCTCGATGACGATCACCGTCGCGATGGAGTCGGCGCCGGCGCCGCCGTACTCCTCGGGGATGTGGATCGCGTGCAGGTCGGCCTGGCGCAGCGTTTCGTAGACGTCCCAGGGGAATTCGCTCGTCGCGTCGATCTCGGCGGCCCGTGGCGCAATGCGCGCGTCGGAAAGCTCGCGCACGGTCTTGCGGAGCAGCTCGTGCTCCTCGGGCAGCCGGTAGACGTCGAAAGACGGGTTCACGTCACCCATCGTAGGACGGCACCAGAGCGCTCGGGCCGTACGCTCGTCTGATGCCTGCGAACAAGCCCCGGATCACCGTCCTGGGCACGGGTTACCTCGGCGCGACGCACGCCGCATGCATGGCCGAGCTGGGCTACGACGTGCTGGGGCTCGACGTCGATGCGGCAAAGGTGGCCAGTCTGGCGGCCGGTGACCTACCCTTCTTCGAGCCGGACTTGCCCGAGCTGCTGCGCAAGAATCTCGCCACCGGCCGACTGCGGTTCACCACCTCCTACGCCGAGGTGGCCGAATTCGGCGACGTGCACTTCGTCTGTGTCGGCACCCCGCAGAAGGCCGGCGAATTCGCCGCGGACCTGACGTACGTGCATGCGGCGTTCTCCACTCTGGCGCCACTGCTTCGCCGCGCCTGCCTGGTGGTGGGAAAGTCGACGGTGCCGGCCGGGACCGCGGCGGAGATGGCCACGCTGCTGCACCGGTCGGCGCCGGTCGGGTCGAGCGCGCAGCTGGCGTGGAACCCGGAATTCCTCCGTGAGGGCTATGCGGTGCAGGACACGTTGCGCCCGGACCGGCTGGTGTTCGGGGTGACCGGCGGCGATGCCGAGCAGCAGCTGCGCGCGGTCTACGCACCGCTGGTGTCCGCCGGTGTGCCGGTCGTCGTCACCGACTTCGCCACCGCCGAGCTGGTCAAGGTCGCGGCCAACGCCTTCCTGGCAACGAAGATTTCCTTCATCAATGCGATGGCGGAAGTGTGCGAGGCAACGGGTGCCGACGTCACGGCGCTGTCTGGCGCCCTGTCCTACGACACGCGGATCGGCGGCCGGTTCCTCAACGCCGGCCTGGGTTTCGGCGGCGGCTGCCTGCCCAAGGACATCCGGGCGTTCATGGCCCGCGCCGGCGAGCTCGGCGTCGACCAGGCGCTGTCCTTCCTGCGCGAGGTGGACGCGATCAACCTGCGCCGCCGGGACCGGGCGATCGATCTGGCCCGCGAGCTGACCGACGGCACCTTCGTGGGCACCCGGGTGGCGGTGCTGGGTGCGGCCTTCAAGCCTAACTCCGACGACATCCGGGACTCCCCCGCCCTCGACGTCGCCACCCGGCTGCACCAGCACGGCGCACAGGTCCTGGTGTACGACCCGCACGCCATGGACAACGCCCGCCGGCGCTACCCGCACCTGTCGTACGCCTCGAGCGCCATGGAGGTCGCCCGGGACGCCGACCTGGTGCTCATGCTGACCGAGTGGACGGAATTCCGGGAGCTCGACCCGGCTGTGTTAGGCGCCGTGGTGTGCGAGCGGCGAATACTCGACGGCCGTAACGCCCTCGACCCAGTCCGGTGGCGGGCCGCCGGCTGGCAGTACCGCGCACTGGGGCGGCCGTAATGGCTCGCGGAGATGCCGAAACCATCGAACGGGTGCTCCGGCTGCCGGTGTGGGCGGTGGTCGGGCTGAGCAGCAACCGGTCCCGGCCGGCGTACGGCGTGGCTGCCTTCCTGCAGGCGCAAGGCAAGCGGATCGTGCCGGTGAATCCGGCCGGCATGCAGGTGTTGGGACAGCCCGGATTCCGCTCGCTGGCCGAGATCCCGTTCCCGGTCGACGTGGTCGACATCTTCCGCCGGTCCGAGGCGGCCGGCGTTCACGTCGACGAGGCCCTCGCCATCGGGGCACGCGCAGCGTGGCTGCAGCTCGGGGTGATCGACGAGGCGGCGGCCGCCCGGGTCGCCGCCGCCGGAATCGATGTGGTGATGGACCGCTGCCCGCATATCGAGTGGGGCGCCCACGGCCCGGCGACGTAGCGCACCGCGCCGACCTACAGCCGGCGTTGGAGGCCGGCGTCCTTGGCCGCCACGCTGCGCCGCAGCTGTGCTTGGAAGGCGATCATCCGTTCGGTCAGGGCGTCGTCGCCCGCGGCCAGGATCCGGACCGCGAGCAACCCTGCGTTGCGTGCCCCCGCCACCGAAACGGTGGCAACCGGCACGCCGGCCGGCATCTGCACGATCGACAGCAGCGAGTCCAGCCCGTCGAGATGCCGCAAAGGGACGGGTACGCCGATCACAGGCAGCGGGGTGGCCGCCGCAACCATGCCGGGCAGGTGGGCGGCACCGCCGGCCCCGGCAATGATCACCCGCACCCCCCGGCCGGCGGCCGCTGCGGCGTAGTCGAGCATCTCCTGCGGACTGCGGTGTGCTGAGATCACGCGCACCTCGGAGGCGACGTCGAACTCACGGAGCGCCTGCACCGCATCGGCCATCACCGGCCAGTCGGAGTCGCTGCCCATGATCACCGCGACGGTCACGTCGTCTCCTCCGAGAGCGCTCGCGCGGCTGCCCGCGAGCGTTGCCGGGCCCGGTCCATGTCCTCGTCGAGCACGGTGACGTGCCCGATCTTGCGGCCCGGTCGCGGGGCCTTGCCGTACAGGTGGACCTTGACCCCCGGGTCGGCCGCGAACAGGTGGTGCAGCCGCTCGTCGAGGTTGATCCCGCCGCCGAGGACGTTGGCCATGGCGGCGGCCGGCGCGAGCGGCGTAGTCAGGCCCAGCGGATAGTCCAGAACCGCCCGCAGATGCTGCTCGAACTGCGAGGTCACCGAGCCCTCGATCGTCCAGTGCCCGGAGTTGTGCGGGCGCATCGCCAGCTCGTTGACCAGCAGCGCCGAGCCGGTATCCAGCAGCTCGACGGCGAGCACGCCGACGACGCCGAGCTCGGCGGCCAGGCTGATCGCCAGCTGCTGGGCTTCGACGGCCCGATCGCCGTCGAGACCGGGCGCCGGCGCCAAGACCTCGACACAGATGCCGTCGCGCTGCACCGTCTCGACCACCGGCCACACGGCCACCTGACCGAAGGGCGACCGCGCCACCAGGGCCGACAGCTCGCGGACGAGCGGCACCTTCTCCTCGACGATCAGCTCGACGCCGGTCTCCACCAGCGGACGGGCCGCATCCGGGCCGCGGAGGAACCACACGCCGCGCCCGTCGTACCCGCCCCGCACTGCCTTGGCGACCACCGGCCAGCGCCCGCCGGCGAAGGCCACGATGTCCGACCCGGTCCGCACCGGAGCCCACCGGGGTATGCCGACGCCGAGCGCCGACAACCGCTCCCGCATGATTCGTTTGTCCTGCGCGTGCAGCAGCGCGTCGGCCCCGGGAAGCACGACCCGGCCGGCCGACTCCAGCTTTCGCAGCAGCTCACCGGGGACGTGCTCATGGTCGAAGGTCACCACATCGCAGCCCTGCGCGAAGCCGAGCAGCGTGTCGTAGGTGCGGAAATCGCCGACGGTCACGTCGGCGGCGACCAGCGCTGCGCCGTCGTCCGGCGAGGCGGCCAACAGGCGGAGGGAGACGCCGAGGGCGATCCCGGCCTGATGTGTCATCCGGGCCAGCTGGCCGGCTCCGACCATCCCGACGACGGGAAGGCCGGTGCGCGGATCCATGCCTGCAGCCTGGCACAGAGGCGACCGACCGTTGCCGGGCGCCTCTGCGCCTTTGTGCCTGCTGTTCACGGTTGGCCCACGCCGCCCAGCACGCTCGGGAGACCCCTCCGACTGCACCCGAGAGCCGCTGCGCGGCAGCCGCCGTAGGCGTACCAGATAAGGGTTCGCAGGCTACCGGCCGGGCGGATGGGTTGTGTGCCGAGCCGAGAATCAGCCGAGGATCAGCTGACGCCTAGCTCCCGGGCGATAAGCATCCGCTGAACCTCCGAGGTTCCCTCACCTATTTCCAGGATCTTGGAGTCGCGCCAGTGCCGCGCGACCGGGTATTCGTTCATGAAGCCGTACCCGCCGAAGATCTGGGTGGCCTCCCGGGCGTTGGTCACGGCGATCTCGCTGGAGTAGAGCTTGGCGATCGCCGCCTCCTTCTTGAACGGCCGGCCGGCCAGCATCCGCGCGGCCGCGTCGTAGTAGGCCAGCCGGGCGACGTGCGTACGCATCTCCATGTCGGCGATTTTGAACGCAATTGCCTGGTACGCCCCGATGTGGGACCCGAAGGCCTGCCGCTCGCGGGCGTACTTCACCGACTCGTCGACGCAGGCCTGGGCCAGCCCGACGCCCAGCGCCGAGATGGCGATGCGGCCCTCGTCGAGGATGGACAGGAAGTTGGCGTAGCCCCGGCCGCGCTGCCCGAGCAGGTTTTCCTCCGGGACCCTTACGTCTTCGAAGGCGAGCTCCCGCGTGTCGGAGGCGTGCCAGCCGACCTTGGAGTACTTCTTCGAGGCCGAGAACCCGGCGATGGGCACCGGCACCAGGATCGAGGAGATCTCCTTGCGGCCGCCCTCCCGCTCGCCGGTGACCGCGGTGACAGTGACCAGCCGGGTGATGTCGGTGCCCGAGTTGGTGATGAACGCCTTGGTGCCGTTGATCACCCACTGGCCGTCCACGATGCGGGCGGTGGTGCGGGTCGCGCCGGCGTCGGAGCCGCCACCGGGCTCGGTCAGCCCGAAGGCGCCGAGCACCCGGCCCGAGCACAGGTCGGGCAGCCACTGCCGCTTCTGCTCCTCGCTGCCGAACCGGTGGACCGGCATTGCGCCCAGCGATACGCCGGCCTCGAGCGTGATCGCCACGCTGGAGTCGGCCCGGGCGAGCTCCTCCAGGGCCAGGCAGAGTGTGAAGTAGTCGCCGCCCATCCCGCCGTACTCCTCCGGGAACGGCAGCCCGAACAGCCCCATGTCGGCCATCGCGGCGACCACGTCGTAGGGGAAGTCGCCGCTCTCGTCGTAGCCGTGGGCCTTGGGCGCGACCACGGTGCGAGAGAAGTCCTCGACGATCTTGCGGAAGGTCTCCTGCTCCTCGCTCAGCTCAAAGTCGACCATGCCTGCCATCCTCCCGCCCGGGTGCGTCCACCGCCGATCGTCGCATGCGGACCCTTATCCTCGGCGGGTGCGTCTCACGTCATCCGTGCAACACCAGACCCGCGTCTTCCTCGCTGAGCTCTCCAAGTTCGGCCTGATCGGCCTGATCAACACCGGGCTGGACTTCGCCATCCTCAACGTGCTGCACTTCGCGCTGGGCGTGGGCCCGCTGACCTCGAAGTGCGTCTCCACCGTGATCGCGGCTACCACGTCCTACTTCATGAACCGGCACTGGACCTTCAAGAGCCGGGCCCGGTCGGGGATGCGGCGGGAGTACACGCTGTTCTTCCTGCTCAATCTGGTGGGCCTGGTGATCGGGCTCGTCTGCATCGGTGTGGCACGGTACGGCTTCAACAACGACAGCGCGGCCGCGATCAACTTCGCAAACCTGGTCGGGCTGGTGATCGGCACGGCATTCCGGTTCTGGTCCTATCGCCGGTGGGTGTTCCTCGCCGACGGCCACCTTGCAGTCGAAGAAGTAGCCGTCGTCGGCGAAGTAGCTGTCGAAGAAGTAGCTGTCGAGGAACCAGCGAGTGAGGATCCGGCGAGTGAGGATCCGGCCGCGGCCAGCCTTCCGGGTGCCCGACGACCAGGCTGAGCCGATCCGAGTCCACCCTCCGGCTGAGGATCGATCGGGTCTCAACCGTAGTGACAGCGGCAGGCCGCAACACGGATCTCGTCGTGGTCAATCCGGTGAATGAGTCGATGCTCGTCGGTGATGCGTCGTGACCAGTAACCGCGAAATCCGCGCCGGAGGGGTTCGGGCTTGCCGATTCCTCCATTGCCATTGCGCTCAATGTCCTTCAGGGCATTGATTCGACGGAGGACTCTGCGGTCCTCCGTTTGCCACCACACATAGTCGGCCCAGGCGTTTTCGTCCCAGACAAGCCTCATTCAGCCAGACTGTGCTCGACCCCTTCGCCGGCCTCGTTGCCAAGCGGCTCCGGCCGCCGGCGGTGATCCAGGCGCGATGGCTCCGGCCAGAGAAGGACCGATCACGCCTGGATCACGCGCAGGTAGTCAAACAGGGGTGACGCCGTGGCGCCGGCGGGAGAAGGAGCGGTCCTTGCCGCGGCTGGCGGCATAGCGCCGGATCAGCTCACCGCGCAGCTCCTCCGGCTCGATCACCGCATCGACGACCAGCTCGCTGGCCAGATGGATGACGTCGATGTCCTCCTCGTACTCCGCCTTGAGCCGGGCGACATAGTCTTCGGCCTCGTCGGGCGGCAGTGCCGCGATCTTGTTGGCGTACACCGCGTTGATCGCCGCGTCCGCACCCATCACGGCGATCTTGGCCGTGGGCAGGGCGATCGTCGCCTCGGGCTCGAAGGCCGGTCCCGCCATCGCATAAAGCCCTGCGCCATAGGCCTTTCGCACGATGACACAGATTTTGGGCACCGTCGCCTCGGACACCGCGGTGATCATCTTGGCGCCGTGCCGGATGATGCCCTGGCGCTCCACCGCGGTGCCGACCATGAAGCCCGGCACGTCGGACAGGAAGAGCAACGGCACGTTGAAGGCGTCGCAGATCTGGATGAAACGGGCGGCCTTGTCGGCGCTGTCGACGAAGAGCACGCCGCCTTTGAACATCGGGTTGTTGGCCACGACGCCGATGACCTCGCCGTCCAGGCGGGCGAAACCGGTGATCAGTTCCTTCGCCCACAGGGCCTGGATCTCCAGCAGCGAGCCCTGGTCGACCAGCCCGCGGACGTACCGGCGCATGTCGAAGGCCCGCCGCTCGAGCTCGGGCACCAGGGCGCGGAGGTCGACCTGCTCCGGCGGGGCGGCCGGCGCCGGCGGCGGCGGGCCCTGGAAATTCGACGGCAGGTACGACAGATAGGCCCTCGCCGTCTGCAGCGCCTCGGGCTCCGTCTTGACCAGGAAATGACCGACGCCGGACACCGAGCAGTGCATCCGCGCACCGCCCATCTCCTCCAGCGTCGTCTTTTCCTTGACCACCATTTCCACCATGCGGGGACTGCCGAGGTACATCGAGGCGTTGCCCTCGACCATCACCACGACGTCGCAGAAGGCGGGGATGTAGGCGCCGCCGGCCGCCGAGGGACCGAAGAGAAGACATACCTGCGGAATGGACCCCGATGCGCGTACCTGGGTGTGGAAGATCCGCCCGGCCCCGCGCCGGCCGGGAAACATCGCCACCTGGTCGGTGATCCGGGCGCCGGCCGAGTCGACCAGCCACACCATCGGCACCTGCGTCCGGTAGGCCGCCTCGATGATGCGGATGATCTTCTCCACGGTGCGGGCGCCCCACGAGCCGGCCTTGACAGTCGAGTCGTTGGCCATCAAGCACACCCGCCGGCCGTCGACCGTCGCGGTTCCCGTGATCACGCCGTCAGCCGGCAGGTCGCCGGCCAGGGCGTTGGCCAGCATGCCGTCCTCGACAAAGGAACCCTCGTCGATCAGCCCCGCGATCCGCTCGCGGGCGAAGAGCTTCCCTTTGGCGGCATTGGCCTCGTGATACTTCACGGCCCCGCCTCGGGCTACGGTGGCGCGCAGGTCGTCGGTCACGCTGGGCAGCGTATCGGCCGCAGTCCCTAGAGTTCGGCGCATGACGATGGCGTTCGAGGATCTGCGGGCCGGCCAGACCTACGACCTGGGCACGGTCACCGTGGACGAGGCGGAGATGCTGGAATTCGCCCGGCGCTACGACCCGCAGCCCTTCCACCTCGATCCGGCGGCGGCGGCCGAGTCACCCTTCGGCGGGGTGATCGCCAGCGGGTGGTTCACGTTTTCGCTCTGGATGCGCCTGTACGTCGACGCGCTGCTGCTGGACTCCACCAGCCGGGGTTCCTCCGGCGGGGACGAGCTGCGCTGGCTGGCCCCGGTGCGGGCCGGCGACGTGCTGTCCGCCCGGCTGACCGTCATCGACACCATGCCGTCGAGCAAGCGGCCGGACCGCGGCAGCGCCGTCATGCGCGGGGAGATGCTGCGCGACGGGGAGCCGGTGGCGACGGTGCGCTTCCGGGGCCTGTTCGGCCGGCGGTCGACAGTCGCTCGCTAGGGCGCTGGGGTCAGCCGGGTGCGCGGGCCGGCCCGCAGCACCTGGCTCGGCAGCACCCGCCCGACCAGCCCTTCGGCGGCCCGGGCCGCGTCGATCATCCGCTCCAGGTCGACTCCTGTGGCCACGCCCATGTCCTCGACCATGTACACCAGGTCCTCGGTGCAGACGTTGCCGGTCGCCCCCGGTGCGTACGGGCAGCCACCCAGCCCGCCGACGCTGGCGTCGAAGTCGGCCACCCCGAGCTCCAGAGCGGCCAGGACATTGGCCAGGCCGGTCCCGCGGGTGTTGTGGAAGTGCAGGTTCAGCCCGATCTCCGGCAGCGTGTCGCGGGTCTCGCCGACGAGCCGAGTCACCCGGGTCGGTGTCGCCATGCCGGTGGTGTCGCCGTAGGACAGGCCGTCTGCGCCGTCGGCGACCGCCCGGCTGGCGACATCGACCACCCGCCCGACCGGCACGTCACCCTCGTACGGGCAGCCCCACGCCGTGGACACGATCACCTGGCAGGTGGCGCCGCCCTCGTGCGCAGTGTCCAGGATCTGGGCGATGTCGTCGAGGGATTCCTCGGTGGACCGGTTGACGTTCATCCGGTTGTGGGTATCCGAGGCCGAGACGACGACCTGGATCTCGGCGAAGCCGGCGGCCAGCGCCCGCTGCGCGCCCCTGAGGTTGGGCACCAGGGCCGAGTAGCGCACCGCGTCGTTGCGGGTGATCGCCTGCCACACCTCGTCGGCATCGGCCATCTGGGGGATCGCCCGGGGATGGACGAAGGAGACGGCCTCGATCCGGCCCACCCCGGTGGCTGACAGCGCGTCGATCAGGGCCACCTTGGCGCCGGTCGGCACGGGCGCTTCGTTCTGCAGGCCGTCGCGGGGGCCGACTTCGCGCAGCGAGATGTGGCTCGGCAGGTCGGTCACGCGGCCGAGGTTACTGGACGTCGGGCGCCGGCCAGCCGGCCACGAGCCCAAGCACCTGCCCGATCGCCGTCGCTGTCGCCGCCTCCGGGTCACCGCTGCGGCCGGCGGCGAGCCCGACCAGGTACGCCGTCAGCGGCGCCGCCGGCCGGTCCACCCCGTGCGCCACGTCGCGGGTCATGTCCAGCAGCAGCCGGCGGTCGATGGCGGGGTCCAGGCCCAGCTCGGCGCAGACGGCCGCCGTCCACTCCTCCAGCGTGTTCATACCCACTCCCTCGCACGTCGCAGGTCGTCTTCGGTGTCGCAATCCAGCCAGGGCGGCGGCTGCCCCTCGTCGAGCGCAGCCACCACCCGGACGATGGCTACCCCTTCGAAGAGGCCTTTCACCGATCGCCCCGCCGGCTCCCCCAGCGCAGTGATCCGGTCCCGAAGCACCGCGGTCCGCCACGCCGACAGCAGCAACTGCTCACGGCCGTCACCGTCGAGCAGCATTGTCGCGTCAACGCCCGGCCCGAGCGCGGCCAGCAGGCGGTCGACCGTGCCCGGGGTCAGGAACGGCAGGTCGGCGGCCAGGACGACGACGGCCGGGCTGCCGACATGAGCCAGGCCGGCCGCGATGCCGGCGACCGGGCCGCCGCCGGGCGGATCCTCCTGCGTGACGACGTCAGCCCCGGGGGCGTGGGTGGGCCCGACCACGATGCGCCGGACGGCGCCGCCGACGGCAACCAGCACCCGGTCCAGCAGCGGCGTACCGCCCACCGGCAGCCCGGGCTTGTCGACGCCGCCGAGCCGGGTAGCGCGCCCGCCGGCCAGCACCAATGCGTCGTACTCGGTCACTGCAACACCTGTCGCCGGTCGTCGGGCAGCCGCTGCGTACGCCCCTGGGCGTCGAGCAACTCCAGCAGCGGCACCGCGACCCGGCGCGACGTTGCCAGGGCCGACCGCGCCTCGCTCACCGAAAAGGGCTGCGGCAGGCCGGCGAGCCGGCCGCCGACGTCGGCCAATGCCTCAGGCAGCAGGTAGATCCCGTCGGCGACCCGGGTCAGCGCCCCGGCCCGCACCGCCGCAGCGAGCTCCCGCGATCCGAGGCCGAGCTCGGTCAGCCGACCGGCCGGTGGGGCGGCGTAGGGGTTGGCGAGCAGGTCCGACCGCAGGCTGGCCACGGCCCGGGCGACCGGCGGCGGCAGCGAGGGGCCGCCCTGGCTGATCCGGCCGGCGACCAGGGCGAGCGGCGCAGAGACCAGCGCCGTGACCAGCCGGATGTCGGGCAGGTCGAGCAGCCGCCGGGCGGCCTCCGTCGGCAGGCCGTGCTCGAGCGGGTGCCGGGCGGCGTGCTCGGCGACGAGCGCGGCCAGCCGCTGCCGAAGCGCGCCGAGGTGGGCCGGCTCCACCAGCCAGTCGCCGGCGACCGGAGCGGCCGGCGGCGTCGCGCCCATCGCCAGCAACTCGGCCGACCGCACCACCAGCCGGCGGCGCAGCTCGCCGGCCCCGTCCGGCCGCCCATCCTGAGCGGCGAGCTCCCGCGCCCGGGCGCCGGCGGCCCCGCGGCGACGCAGCGCCGGCGGCCGTACGTCGAGGACCGTCACCCCGGCCGGGATCCGGTGGCGGCCGGGATCGCGGAGCAGTGCCCGGTCACCGATGCGCAGCGGCACCGGCGATGCCAGCGAGAGTCGGGCGGTGTCCGCACCCAGCGGGCGCACCTGGACGGCGAGCTGGGCGGAGCCGACGTGCAGCATGCAGGTCGCCGGCAGGTCGGTCGCGGCGTCACCGCGCAGCCGTACGTCGATCTTGTCAATGGTCAGCCAGCGACCGGGGGTCAGCAGGGCCTGACCTCGGGACACCTCCTCCACGGGCACCCCGCGCAGGTTCACCGCTACCCGGCAGACGCCCGCCGCCTCGCTTACCGGCTTGCCGAGCGACTGGAGCCCGCGGACCCGCACCGGCCGCATCGAGGGGGCCACTACCAGCTCGTCGCCGACCCCCAGCCGACCGCCGGCGAGCGTCCCGGTCACCACCGCGCCCGCTCCACGGATGGTGAACGCGCGGTCGACCCAGAGGCGGACATCGGCGCCGGGGTCGGGATCAGGCAGGCCGGCGACCAGGCGGTCGAGCGCGGTGCGGAGTTCGGCCAGCCCGGCGCCGGTCGTGCCGCTGACCGTCACCGCCTCCGCGCCGGCAAGTCCCGTCGGGCTCAGCTCCTCCCGGGCGCGGGCCAGCGCCACGGCGTGGTCGGCCAGGTCGCAACGGGTGACGACGAGCAGGCCGTGGCGCACCCCCAGGGCGTCCAGCGCGGCAAGGTGCTCTGCCGACTGCGGCATCCACCCCTCATCGGCCGCCACGACCAGCATCACCGCCGGCACCGACCCGACGCCGGCCAGCATGTTGGCGACGAAGCGCTCATGGCCGGGGACGTCTACAAAGGCGATCTGCCGCCCGGAGGGCAAGGGGGTCCAGGCGAAGCCCAAGTCGATGGTCATGCCGCGGCGGCGCTCCTCGGCCCAGCGGTCAGGCTCCATCCCGGTGAGCGCGCGGATCAAGGTGGACTTGCCGTGGTCGACATGGCCGGCCGTGGCAATGACGTGCATCGGCTGAGACTAGGCGGCTGGCGAACCTGCGTTCGGGCTGCGTTCCGCGCAGCTGCGTTCGTACTGCGCTTCGCGAAGCGCGCTGGGGAAATTGGCCGCCCGCCCCTATTGCCCTCGGAGGTCTTTGGGTGTCAACTGCAACTCTGCGTAGCTCACTGGTAACACTTCATCGAGAAGGGCAGGAAACACCTCGCAATGTCGAATCCCCCACGCCGGCTCCGCGTCGCTCTCGCGGTAGCCATCGGTGCGATGGTCACCACCGTCGCGCCGGCCCTCACGGCAACATCCGCACTCGCTCAGCCCACAGCTGCGCCCCCACCTGCGGCGCAGCAGACCGTGCAGCCGCTGAAATACCGGGGATCGGTCAACCTGCGCGCACTCGCCGCCCAGGCCGCCAAGACACCGCCGGCCACCACCTGGCGACCGGCGCGCACCGACAAGGCACGCCCGACGCTCGTCAAGCCCGCCGCCAGCGAGCCGGTGCCCAACCCGGCTCCCAACCGGAGCCTCGTCGCCGACCACTCCGGCCTGCACGGCTTCGTCGGCATCACCGCCGCCGAACAGGCATTTGCCAACAATGGCCTCGAGGTCGAGCCGCCGGATCAGGGACTCTGCGCCGCCAACGGCCTGCTGTTCGAGCAGGTCAACCTCGGCGTCAGCGTGTACCGGACAAGTGGCGCCCAGGTGACCCCGGTCGTCTCCCTTGCCTCCTTCTTCGGCCTCGCGCCGCTCTACAACGGCCGGACGTACGGCCCCTTCACCAGCGACCCGCGGTGCCATTTCGACCAGCAGACGCGGCGTTGGTACGTCACGGTGACCGAGATCGACCTCGACCCTTACACCGGCGCCTTCGGCAACCGCTCCAGCATCCTGATGGCAGTGAGCGCGACATCGGACCCGACCGGCAGCTACGGCCTGTTCGAGCTCCTGACCTCTGACGACGGCAGCTCCGGCACGCCGGCACACCCGGGTTGCCCCTGTTTCGGCGACTACCCCCAGATCGGGGCGGACGGCACCGCTTTCATCGTCACCACGCAGGAATTCAGCATCCCGGGCACGGCCTACAACGGCGCTCAGGTGTACGCCGTCTCCAAGCGGCTGCTCGCCGCTGCGGCCACCCTGGGCCTACAGGGTGTTCCCCCGGCGGTACACCTGCAGGGCGGCCAGCTCAACGGCGGACCGTCGTATCGCCTCGCGCCGGCCATCACCCCGCCCGGCGCCAAGTTCCCGGTCAATCGTGAGTACTTCGTCAGCACCGCCAATCCCCTCACCCACTCCGCTCGCTCGATGGCGCTGTGGGCACTGACCGGAACGGGCAGCCTGGATAGCCAAAATCCCAGCCTGACGCTGACCCACAAGCTGATCCCGTCGCGGCTCTACACCGATTCCGGACCAGCCGTCCAGAAGCCCGGCCCGCGACCGTTGGGTCGGCAGCTCAACAAGCCGATGGGGCTGATCGAGGCCGAGGGCGCGTCGGTGGAGAGCCCCGTCTCCTACGTCGACGGGCGAGTGAGTGCGGTGATCCCGACCGGGTTCGGCACGGCAGTCACCCCGGCGGACAGGGGCATCGAGTGGTTCGTCATCAACCCGGCAAACGGTGGGTCGATGGCCCGGCAGGGCTACGCCCGCGTAGCGAACACCGCTCTGATGTTCCCGGCCATCGCCGTCAAGGCCGACGGCAAGGGCGTGGTCGCGATGTCGGCAGTCGGACCCAACATGTTCCCGAGTGCGGTCTACTCCGCATTCGACGTCAACAAGGGCATGGTCGGCCCGATCCGCGTCGCCAAGTACGGCCAGGCTCCAGAGGACGGCTTCACCTGCTACCGCCCCGGCGGCGTATGCCGGTGGGGCGACTACTCCTACGCCTTTGCGACCGAGTCCAACGTCGCGTTCGCCACGGAGTTCGTCGGGCCGTCGGCCCGCACCCCCGACCTCAACTACTCGACATTCGTCGGGACCGTCGGCTAGGCCGCCCGCACACAGCACAGGGAGGGCCGCCCCGGCGGCCCTCCCTGCTGTGTGTCCGGCCCGCGGTCTGCGCAGCGACTACGTGCCGACGCTGCCATCGACGTCGAGAAGGTCCGGGGTCAGCTCGGCCAGCGAGCGGGCCCCGACTTGGCACATGGCGATCTCTAGCTCCGTCCGCAGGATGTCCACCGCGCGGGCGACACCGGCTCCCCCGAAGGCGCCGAGGGCCCACAGGTAGGGGCGGCCGAGCATTACACCGTCCGCCCCGAGGCACAGCGCCTTGAGGACATCGGTGCCACGGCGTATCCCACCGTCGACCAGGACGGGAAGCCGCCCGGCCGCCGCCGTCGCGATCGCGGGCAGCGCCGCGGCGGTCGGGACGACAGTGTCCACTTGTCGCGCCCCGTGGTTGGACACGATGACTCCGGCGGCACCACTGTCGATGGCGCGCTGGACGTCGTCGGCGCGCAGCAGCCCCTTGAGCAGCACCGGTACCGATGTGCGTGCCACCAGCCACTCGACGTCGCTCCAGGTCAGGCTGGGATCGAGTACGGCGTCGTAGACCCGGCGGTGGGCTGGTGCGCCGTCGGGTGCACGGCGGAGCCCGATGAGGTTGGGGTAGTTCGCTTTGTCGTGCCCCGGTAGGTTCTCCGGGCGTTGCCCACGCAGGTACAGCCGCTGATCGCGGTCCCGTCTCCCTCCGGTCGGCGAGTCCACGGTGAGTACCAGGGCCGTCGTCCCGGCCGCCTGGGCCCGATCAACGAGGCGGGCGACGAACTCGCGATCGCGCTGGACATAGAGCTGGAACCACCACGGCGCACGGGCCTGCCGACCGACGGTCTCCACGTCGATCGAGCCGTGCGTGCTCTGCACGTAGAGTGCTCCGCTGGCTGCCGCTCCGCGCAGGGTGCCGAGCTCACCCTCGGCGTGGAAGGCTGCCTGCGCCGCCGCGGGCGCCAACAGGATCGGGTGGGCCAGCTGGGAGCCCAGTAGCTGCACCTCCGTGGACACCTGCGCGACGTCTTGCAGGATGCGCGGGACGAGCGCAATGTCGGCCCAGGCCTGTTCGTTCCAGCTCAGGCTGCGCTCGTCTCCGGCCCCACTGCTCAAGTATGCCCAGGCCAGCGCTTCGATGCGGGCGGCCGCGAGAGGCTCGAAGTCCCGCAGTGTGAGGACGTTGTCGAGCCCCTGTTCCGCGAGCGCGGGCCCGGTCACGTTCCCGCGCCGGCCCACTCACGGCCGTACGGAAACGCGAACGCGTCGAGTGAATCGCGGCGGATCTGGGCGCTGTAACCCGGACGCTCGGGCACGAGGTAGCGGCCGGCCCTGGTACGCACCGGGTCAAGGAAGTGTTCATGGAGGTGGTCGACGTACTCCACGACGACGTCGTCGAAGCTGCCCGAGACGGCGACGAAGTCGAACGCCGTGAGGTGTTGAACGAGTTCGCACAGGCCCACTCCGCCGGCGTGCGGGCACACCGGCACGCCGAACTTCGCGGCGAGCAGCAGCACGGCGACGACCTCGTTGACACCACCGAGGCGGCACGCGTCAATCTGGCAGAACCCGATGGCGCCGGCCTGCAGCAGCTGCTTGAACATCACCCGGTTGTGCACGTGCTCGCCCGTGGCGACGCGACACGGCGCGATGCCTGCAGCGATGGCGGCGTGGCCCAGGATGTCGTCGGGGCTCGTCGGCTCCTCGATCCACCAAGGGTCGAACTCCGCAAGCCTCGCCATGTTCGCGATCGCCTGGCCGACGTCCCATGCCTGGTTGGCGTCGACCATCAGCCGTCGGTCCGGTCCGAGGAACTCCCGGGCGATGCGGCAGCGGCGGACATCGTTGTCGATGTCGGCACCGACCTTGAGCTTGAGGTGGGTCCAACCGTCGTCGACGGCCTGCCGGCACAGGCGGCGCAGCTTGTCGTCGTCGTAGCCGAGCCAGCCGGCGGAAGTGGTGTAGGAGGGAATGCCCTCGTCGTGCAGTTGCTTCTCGCGCTCGACCCTGCCGCCCTCCTTGGCGCGCAGCATCTCCAGCGCCTGGCCGGGGGTGAGGACGTCGGTCAGATAGCGCCAGTCGACAAGGTCGACGATCTGCTCGGGCGTCATATCGACGAGCAGCTTCCACAGCGGCTTGTCCTCGCGCTTGGCGAACAGGTCCCACATCGCGTTGACCACGGCGGCGGTCGCCAAGTGGATGGCACCCTTCTCCGGCCCGATCCAGCGAAGCTGGCTGTCGCGGGTGACAGCCCGCCAGAAAGCTCCCATATCGGCGCAGGTGTCCTCGACCTGACGGTCCAGGACGAGAGGGCGCAGAGCGTGGATGGCGGCGCACACCACTTCGTTGCCGCGGCCGATCGTGAAGGTGAACCCGTGACCCTCCAGGCCGTCGTCGGCGTCGGTGTGCAGGACGACGTACGCCGCGGAGTAGTCGGGATCGGGGTTCATCGCGTCCGACCCGTCGAGCTGACGCGATGTCGGGAACCGGACGTCGATGACTTCCATGTCGGTGATGCGGGTCATGGGCGGGCGGGCCTCCTCGTTGCGGACGGGTCAGACGGCAGGCTCACCGTGCTGGCGGAACGGCAGCGGCTCCACCCGCCCCACGATGAAGGCATAGGAGAAGGCACCGACAACCGCTACCCCGCCGGTGATGATCAGCGGCAGGGCGAACGACCCGGTGATGCCCTTCAGCACGCCCAAGAAGAGTGGGCTACCGACGCCGGCCAGGTTCGAGGCAAAGTTCTGGATGCCGCCGATCGAAGCCACCTGACTCTCCGAGGGCGCGATGTCGGCCGGTAGCGACCACACCGAGGCCGCGGCGAAGGTCAGGCTGGCGTAGCTGACCGACAGCAGCCCCAGGGCGACCCAGCCGTTGGGGACGATCACCGCGAGCGCGATGACCGAGCTGAAGAGCATGCCGCCGACCAGTGGGATCTTGCGGGCCTTGGTCAGGCTCGCGCCGTTGCGGACCAGCCGGTCTGAGAACAACCCGCCGGCCCAGCCGCCGGCGATCGCCACCAGGGCGGGGATCGCGCCGGCGAAGCCCAGCTTGAGCAGGCTGAAGTGCCGAGCGTCCACAAGGTAGGTCGGAAACCAGGTGATGAAGAAGTAGATGACGAAGTTGAGGCAGAAGAAGCCCAGCATCATGCCCCAGATGGTCCGGTAGCCGAAGAGCTGGCCCCAGCTCACCGTGCCGCCGCCGACCTCGGCGGCCTCCTCGTCAACGCGGCCGCCACCCTCCTTGACGTAGTCGATCTCGTCGGCCGAGGTACGCCCGTGCTGGCGCGGGTTGCGGTAGTACCACGCCCAAAGCCCAGCCCACAGCGCTCCTACGACGCCGGTGATGACAAAGGACCACCGCCACCCCACCCCGGCGATGATGAACGCCACCAGTGGCACCGACAGCGCCGTGCCGACCCGGGCGCCGGAGTCGTAGATGCTGGTCGCGAACGCCCGCTCGCGCACCGGGAACCAGCGCGAGACCACCTTGGCGTTGGTGGGGTATGCCGCGCTCTCCCCGACCCCCAGGCCGAGCCGCAGACCGAACAACGACGCGAAGCCGGTGGCCAGGGCGGTCAGTGCGGTGAACAGTGACCACCACAGCACGGCGAACGTATACATGATCCGCGGGCCGAGCTTGTCGATGAACCAGCCGGCCGGCAACTGGAAGATCGCGTAGGTCCAGAAAAAGGCGCCGAGAATCAGTCCCATGGCGGCATCGCTGAGCCGGAAGTCGTGCTGGATGAACGGTGCCGCGATCGACAGGTTGGCCCGGTCGACGTAGTTGATGGCCGTGCCGACGAAGCACAGGCCGACGATGGTCCACCGTACGTGGGTCTGTCGTCGTCCCGAGGCCGCCGGTGCCGGCTGCCTGCTGCCCCCTATGTCCTCGCTGGTGACCATGACCAGAACCTCCGCTGAAACGTCGGCGACATCCTACGGCCGGATTGACAAGTTTTGTTCACATACATGGACCTGGTTCCGGTGCAGAGGGTACGGAATACCGGGCAGGATATTTGACCCGCGCCCTCGGCTATCCCCGGAGCGACTTCGGTCACAAGCGCGCTACCAACTCCACCGCCGATCGAAGCTCGCCGTCCTCGGTGGCCGGGACACTGCGCAGGTCGAGCAGGCAGCGGCCCTGCTCGACCCGGCCGACGACCGGCGGGAAACCCTGCCGCAGCAGCACGCCGTACGCCGGCGGCAGGCTCACCGCGGCGCTTTCAAGGCCCACCTGCGGCGCTCCCCCGCCGCCCACTGTGGCGGTCGACGAGACAGCCCGGGCGTCGATCCCCTCCGCGGCCAGCTCATCGGCCAGTGCCTGAGCGCGGGCCCGCAGCGACTCGACGGACACGTCGAGCGCCGTCGCGGTCGGCGTGGCCGGCCCTCGCAGCGTCGCCTCGAGGGCGGCCAGGGTGAGTTTGTCCACCCGCAGGGCACGAGCCAACGGGTGGGTCCGCAGCCGCTCGACGATGTCGGCCCGGCCCAGCAGGAGACCCGCCTGTGGGCCGCCCAGCAGCTTGTCGCAGCTGGCGGTGACCAGGGCGGCGCCGGCCCGCAATGCGGTTGCCGCATCCGGCTCGTCCGGCAGCAATGGATGCGGGGTCAATAGACCCGAGCCGATGTCGGCCACTACCGGGATCCCCAGCCCGGCCAGCTCGGCGATGCCGACCGAAGCGGTGAAGCCGGAGACCACGAAGTTGGACGGGTGCACCTTGAGGAGGAAGCCGGTGTCCGGCCCGACGGCCTGCGCATAGTCGCGCAGCGCCGTCCGGTTCGTCGTGCCGACCTCGCGCAGACGGGCGCCGGTCGAGATCAACAGGTCGGGAATGCGGAAACCCGCCCCGATTTCCACCATCTCACCCCGTGAGACGACGATCTCACGATCGGCCGCGAGCGCCGTGGCAGCCAGAACGACGGCGGCGGCGCCGTTGTTCACCACGTGCACCGCCTCGGCCAGCGGCACCGCCGCGGCCAGCGCGTCGAGCGCGCTCCGCCCGCGCCTGGCCCGCTCACCGGTGTCGAGGTCGTACTCCACATTGCTCGCGCCGGCGGCAACGACCACCGCGTCGACCGCCGCCGGCGACAAGGGGGCGCGGCCGAGGTTGGTGTGCAGCAGGACGCCGGTCGCGTTGATCACCCGCTGCAGGCCGTACGGCCGCGCCGGCAGAGCGTCGATCACATCCGTTACGACGTTGTCGGGAGGCAGATCGCCGGCGCGCACCCGCTGCTGGGCGTTGCGTACCGCCGTCTTGACCGTCTCCCGACCCAGCCGACGGATGGCATCGGCGAGGCGCTGATCGGCCAGCACGGCGTCGGTGCGCGGCACCCGGCGTCGCACGTCGTCCACGGTGCAGACGCTACGGCCTGCTACCGCTGCTCCTCCCGGCGATGCACATCGCGAGCGGGGCTCAGGCCGTGTTCGACGATCAGGCCGTCCGTCCAGCTCGGCCACCCACGCAGCCGCTTCGAATGGTCGGGTCTCGCTGGTCAGCGACCCGTGGTCAGGGGAGCAGGGCCGCTTCGCTGCCGCTGCGCCATTCCAGGAGCAACAGGGTCGCGTCGTCGTTGAGCTGGCCCTGCTGGTGGGCTAGCAGGGCGCGCACGACGCGCCGCATCGTCTCCGGCGTCGGCAGGTCGCCGGCGAGGTTGCGGGTGAGCAGGTCGACCAGGCGCTCGACGCCGAAGAAGGCGCCGTCTGGGGACCGGGCCTCGATGACTCCGTCGGTGTAGAACAGCACCCGGTCACCTGGCTGCAGGTGTTCGACGCCGACGACGAACGAGCGCAAGCCGCCGCCGGCCGGGTCGCCGCCGGATCCGCTGGCGGCCTCGGCGAGGTTCAGCCCGAGCCCGAGCGGAGCGGCCCGCTCGGTTTGCAGGGCCTTGACCAGCCGGCCGTCGCGCAGCAGCAGCGGCGCGGGATGACCGGCATTGACCCACGACAGCAGACCGGTGTCGGTGTCGAGCTCGGCCAGCACGGCGGTAGTGAACGCGTCACCGCCGAACCCGGCGAACACCGCGGCGTCGATAACCTGTGCCGTCTCGGTCAGCCGGCGGTCGCTGCGCCGGGCGTTGCGGTACGCCGCGACCGCCAGCGACGCCAGCTGCGCGGCCTGCAGGCCGTGCCCCATCCCGTCGAGCACGGCGACCCGCGCCCAGCCGGGGTCGACGGCGTAGTCCACGGTGTCCCCGGCGACCTCGTACGCCGGCTCCAGGGCAGCGCCGACCGTCACCTCATGGCAGGCGAACGTCAGTGGCGGCAGCAGCGACCACTGCATCTCCGCGGCCAGACCCATCAGGCCGCGCCGGCGCAACCGCACCAGCGTGTCGCCGTACAGCGTGTTGGTCATCACAAGCTCGGCCGCCAACGACGCGAACCGCCGAAGCCGGGTCAGCAGCACCCCACCATCGACGTGCAGATCCGCCGGGTCGGCGAGCGTCACCGACAGCACCCCGAGTCGGTCTCTGCCGTCCAGCAGCGGCAGCCACACCCGGGCCCGGCCCCCCGGCAGGTCTTGGATGAGCACCTCGACCTGCTGGTAGGCCCGCCCGGCCAGTGTCGCGTCCACCCCGAGCGCCACGACGGTCTCGGCCAGCGCCGGGCCGTCCGAGCCCAGGAACGGAACTAGCACCTCCTGCTGCAGATCCGCCAGGTACACCACCGCCCCCGCTACTCCAAGCCGCTCGCCATGACCGGCCAGCAGACCCGGCAGCTGGTGCGGAGCACACAGGTGCGCGTCATTCAGCAGCTCATCGACGGCGCGCTCGGCATCGGTCAACGGCTGCCGGCGAGCACGCCGGTGGGCGGTGCCCTCGGCTGACTCAGTCACAACGACACCGTACGGGGCCGAGCCGTAGCTGGGGGACCGCGGGACGCGGTCAGGCAGACGACGTCGTGTTGGGCAGACCCCATGACCGGCAGCGGGCAGTTCTCATGTCCGTCACCGGGCAGGCCCGTTAGGCGCCAGCCGGATGGATCGGTGGGGCCCACCCTGGGCGTGCAATTAGGCAAAAGGGATGACCGGCTGGGTCGGCATACACGTGATCACCGCCGGGCAGTCGTCGTGCGCTAAGCGCTAACACCAGGGGCTCAGCGGCGATGGGATCATCGACCATGACGTCCAGGTGAAACTGCTGCGGACGTTCCGGTTCCGGCCACTGTGGAGGTCGATGATCGGGAGCGAGCTGGAAGGCGAAACCCGACGTGGTGTCGTTCTCCGCGATTACCATCCAGTCATCGGACCGGTAGGTCACCGGCAGGCCCATGAGCTCCGAGTAGAAGGCGGCAAGCGCCACCGGGTCGGGACAGTCGATGACCACGTGGTGCCGTCGCCCGATCATGCGCTTATGCTGGCGCACCTCGGGCTACGGCGCCATTTCGCGACCGGACGACCATCCGCTTGTGCGACTTACCGGAGAGCATGTCGTCTTCCGCGTGGGCCAAGTCCTTGAGTGGTGCATTCGCTATGCGACCGGGAAGCTTAAAAGTACCGGCGAGGGGCCGAGCTCGCAGTGCACGACGCCGGGGGCAAGATGGCCGTATGTCCGTAATCCGTTGCAGTCCCGGCCTGGTGTGCACCGAGCACGAGATCCGCGTGCCGCTCAACCGCGCAACGCCCGATGGCGAGCAGATCACGGTCTTCGCTCGTGAGGTCGCCGACCCAGAGGGTCGCGAGCGGCCCTTTCTTCTTTTCCTCCAGGGTGGTCCGGGCATGGAGGCCCCGCGGCCCAGCCGCCACCCGAGCTCGCCCAGGTGGCTTGACCGCGCACTCGCGGACTTCCGCGTACTGATGCTCGACCAGCGCGGCACGGGTCGATCTACGCCGGTGAGCGGTGCCGCCCTCGGCCAAGGTAATCCGACCGAACAGATGGCATACCTTGCAAACTTCCGGGCGGACGCGATCGTTTCCGACGCAGAAGCATTTCGGGCCCACCTTGGCAGCGGGCCTTGGAGCGTCCTGGGACAGAGCTTCGGTGGCTTCACGACACTGGCCTACCTCACCCAGGCGCCGCAAGGGTTGCGGGAGGCGTTGTTTACGGGCGGCCTCCCTCCGATCGGCCGCCACCCTGACGAGGTCTACCGAGCCACCTACGCACGTGTGCTCGAGCGCAACCGCCGTTACTACGCTCGATATCCCGAGGACCGCGACCGGTTCCTGGCCGCCCGTGATGCCGCGCCGATCCTTGCCTCCGGTGACCGTCTCTCCCACGGCCGCCTACGCCAGATCGGCAACCTCCTCGGAGGTAGCGACGGCGCGGAGCGGGTCCACTCGATTCTCGAGCTCCCGCCCGGATCGCCGGCGTTCGCCCACGACGTCGAGGCGATCGGCTTCGCGCGCAACCCAATATATGCAATCCTGCACGAATCCTCCTACGCCGACGGCCACACCACGAACTGGTCGGCGGATCGAGTCATGCCAGCTGCCTACGCCGAGGATCCCACCCTGATGACCGGCGAACACGTCTATCCATGGATGTTCGAGGAGCTGACCGGCCTGGCACCGATGCGTGAGGCGGCACATCTGCTCGCCGGCTACCAGTGGCCGCACCTCTACGACCCCAAGGCCCTCGCCACCAACGACGTCCCCGCCGCTGCCGCCATCTACGCCGAGGACATGTACGTCGAGCGGACGTTCTCCGAAGAAACCGCGGCCCAGGTACGAGGACTGCGCCCTTGGGTCACCAACGAGTACGAGCACAACGGGCTGCGCGTCGACGGCGGTCACATCCTGGACCACCTCATCGACCTCGTCCGCGGGCGGCGGTAGTCAGCGGCCGCGCTCGCCCCGCGGATCGCCGGTCAACCACCGATGCGCGAGTCGCGTAATCGCCGCGCGGGAGGGCCACAGCATCACCCTGATCCAGGCCGCCCGCCCAGACTTGAGACGCATCGTCGAACTCAACGGAACTCGCCTCACCCGCCACTGGTTGGAACGACGAGTCCGTAGCCAGAGAGACGACTGACGGGCTGGTGAGCCTGGCCGTGGATCGGAAGAGATCGCGCCAGCACCGCGTTTCATGCCATGGTCGGGTCGTCCCCCCTGAGACTGAGGGAGAGCGTTGTGTCAGAGACCAGCGACTGGAACGCGAGGATCATCTCGGAGTTCCGGGCCAATCAGGGCCAAGTCGGGGGAGCGTTCCAGGGCGCCCCCATCACGTTGATCCACCATCGTGGCCGCACCAGCGGCAAGGCGTACGTAGCGCCGGTGATGTACCTGCCAGCCGGTGACAACGGCGACATGATCTACGTCTTCGCCTCCAAGGCCGGTGCTGCAACTAACCCGGACTGGTACTACAACCTCACCGCTTCGGGCACCGGCTCCGTGGAGGTCGGAACCGAGACCTACCCCGTTACAGTCAATGAGCTCACTGGTGACGAACGCACCCGAGTGTTCGACGAGCAAGCGCGCCTCTACCCGGGCTTCGCTGAGTACGCCGAAAAGACGGCCGGCATCCGGACCATCCCCGTCCTCGCGCTGCGGCGCGCCTGATCAGGTCGCCACCGCCCCAACCGTTCGTTCCCGCCGCGACTTGGACATGCTGTTCGTTCTTGCTGACGTGGTACTACGGTCGCTACACGCAGGCGTGGTTAGTCCCGAGTCCTGTGTTCGACCAACTCGCGAAGGTCCGTAACAACGGGACGCGGCGCTTTTCAGCGTCGTCGAAACCGGGGCCACGATCAATGGGTGCCCTATCGACTCAGCCCGACCGAGCTTCCTCAAGCCGTTCTCGCCCGCCTCGAGGAGCTAGCCGCCGAGTAGGTAGGTATCGGCGGAGGGGAGGCGCAAGAACCTGGGAACCACCTCGGAAGGTTTTCCTGACGACAAGCGACTGGTGAGCCCTTCCCCGGGTCATGGGCACGTCCGCGCATTCCCTCGGAGACGTTTCCGGACGTGTGGCTTTTCTGGAAGGGCACGGGGCACGATGCCGGGTCAGGGCGGCACCCGATGATTCAAGGCCCCTATAAACCACAGGCCGCTGCCGGACATCTGGACGGACACAGCACGGATTTAAGCCAGCGCCGTCTGGCTTCACCGAGTTGCATGAGCCTGTCAGCCGGAACCTTCCGGGCTGCTCGGGGGGTACTGCAGCGCTTCAGCCCTAGCCCAAGCCGTGTCGACAGACGCCTGCCCGGCGGCACCGTGAACCGGCCGGTCAGGCGGGGACAACCACCCTGGTGACGATCCACGCGTGTTTGCCAACCTGGCGTCCGCGGGTGAAGCCGTACTGCGCGAAGAGCTCGACCGTCGCGCTGAAGAGGAAGCGACCGGGTGCCTCGCGGCCGGCGGTCACCTCCGGAATGGCCTCGACGAGTCCGCCGCCAAGGTAGGCGATGTGGTCGAGCGCCCCTTCGAGCGCAGCGCGCGCGATGCCTTGGCCGCGGTGCTTCTTGTCGACGTAGAAGCAGGTGATCCGCCAGTCCGGGACCGATGGGGCGTCCTTGTCGTACTCGCGCCTGTGTTTGATTCCGGGCAGCTCCTCGGGGCTGCCGTACTGGCACCAGCCCTGCGCGAGGCCGTCCTCTCCGAAGACGAGTGCAGCGTGAGCTCCGTCGGTGCGAACCCGTTGCTCCTTGATGGCGCGGTAGCTGATGCCCTTCTGCCCGCACTCCGGGTGGTATCCGATGCACCAGCAACCACCGAAGACCCCGTTGTTGCGCTCGACGAGTTCGGCGAAGGCGTCCCAGGTGGACGCGTCGAGCGGTCGGATGGTGTATGCCATGGCGGGTCCTTTCGAGGTGATCACCAGCGATTCTGCGGGAGGTTATTTCTGATGGACCGCCCTCGATCAAGTGAACCAAGACGCGTCTCCTTGCGCGAGGAGGTAAGCCGACGTGACCGTCGAATGTCTGACTGCGTCGTTGAATGGGGCGGGCGACCTTGTCTTGAAGGGGCAGGATCTCGGGCCCTCCACGCCGGTGGTCTCCCCCCATGGGGAGTACGAGTGGATCACTCTTGCAGGTCAGCGGAGGTGGACGGGAATCGAACCCGCCTGGCCGAGCTACTCGACCACGTCGGTTTTGAAGACCGCGGGGGCCACCAGGCGCCCTCACACCTCCGCCGACAAATCTAACCGTGCCCAAGGGGTCCTAGCCGCAGCCGACCCAGCCGCTGGTCCAGTTGGTGCCGTCGTCACCGCCGGCGTATGCCACGCAGGTGTGCCGCGCGTACCGGCGCACCGGACCGGCGTAGTACTTGAAGGGGCCCTTGTCGTGCACCCAGCTGCTGCCCCGGACCAGGAGCCACGCCTCCGTGCTGGTCGGCGTGCCGACCTTCGACGTCTTGATCGTCACGGCGCAGTTGTAGCCGCTGCGCGGGGCGTACAGCAGGTAGAGCCGAGCCTTGCCAGCCAGATCATGGCTAGCCACCGTGACGGTGTAGCTGGAACCGCACACGCTGCGGGCGGAGTACGGGTTGGTGGCGGCGTTGGCCGGGTTGGCGCAGTCATTCGTCCTCCATCGCCGGCGCCGACCACGCCGCTCTGCCCGCGCCCGAGTGGCCCGGTGCACCAAACCCGCGCCCTGGCAGCTGGTGGTGCCGACACCGTAGGTTTCTGGCTGGCCCAGGTCCAGACCGGGCGGTTCCCGGACCACCGCTTGCGCGCCCAACGGTGAAGCGGTCCGCAACAAGCCGTGACCCGGCGGTTACGGCCAAGCAGTCCTCCTGGCGCCTCGGTGCCGTTGGCCCGTCACCAGTTCGTCCGGACGAAGGTCTGGACCACCAACCCGAGCGCGAGCTGGCCGCCGAGCCACCAGCGTCGATGCCGCGCCGGCAGTACAGCGGTCGCCGCCAGCAGCCACGGGGTGAACGGCAACCAGATCCGCTCGACCTCTGACTTCGACAATCCACTGAGGTCGGCGAGAAGGACGCCCGCCATCGCTGCCGACGGGAGCAGCGCCACCGCCGAGCGCCGCAGCCGCGCGAGGGCAGCGATCGCCGCCGGCCCCACACTCAGCCCGAGGACTGCCAGGTTGGCGAAGAGAAAATAGAGGTACGGGCGCGCGGAGGCCGAGCCCTGCCGGTAGCGGATCCGGGTCTGGTCCAGACCGTCGATCCACCAGAATCCCAGCGCCGCGTAGCCGACCACCACGGCTACTACGGCCAGCCCGGCCAGGACGAGCGGCCGGACCCGCCGCCGGCCGAGCGCCGCGGCCACGGCGATCGGCGCCAGCAGCACCAGCCCGTACGACAGGAACGCCGTCGCCCCGAGGAGAAGGCCACCGCCGGCCGCCTGCACATCGCCGACGAGATCGTGCCGGCGGCCGGCCAGGGCAAGCAGGGCGATCCCCCAGGCCGATACGCCGAGGAACCACGCGTCGGCGGAGGTGGCAATCCAGATCGCGGCCGGCGCCGCCGCCAGGAAGGGGGCCGCCGCCCGGGCCTGCCGCTCCCCGGCGACAGCGCGGAGCGCCACCAGCCCGGCCGCTGCGGCAGACGCGCCGGCGCCGATGCAGAGCCCGGCGGCCCAGGCGGGACCGCCGAGTCCGAGCCGGTCGAGAAGGACGAAAGTCAACAGGGCACCCGGTGGATGGCCCGACACATGCGTCACCCAGGCGAAGCCGGGGCTGCCGATGGTGATGTGATCGGTGAAACTGGCCAGCAACGGGTGCAGAGCATGGACGCGGGGCACGTCGGCGAGGTACTCCGCACTGGTGGCGATCGGCCGGCCCAGGGCGGCGACCCCGTCGACCAGCGCCAGGCTGACGGCCCAGCCGGCCGATGAGACGACGCAGGCCGCGAGCAGGCAGCGCCACGGAAGCCGGTCTGCTGCCAACGGCAGGAGCGCCAGTAGCAACGTCGCCACGGCGACTGGCAGCAGCGTGCGGGCCGACAGCCGGACGTCGAGGTGGCCCGACAGCGGCACCGCGGTGCCCAGCCGCAGTTGCATCCCGTGCCAGGCGAAGGCCTGCCCCACGGCGACCGAAGCGCCGTAGGCGACCGCCACGGTCGCGACCGCAGCTGCGCTGCGGGATGCGGCTCGCATCAGCCGCCGGTGCCCCGGATGGGCGCCGGGCGACTCGACCTCACGGGCGCAGCCTAGATCCGGAACAGCTGCCAGCCATGGTCCGTTTGCAGTTTGTAAGCACTTCGCGCACGTTTGGTCACTAGCGTCAAGACATGCCCGATGTCGTCCTTCCCTGCCTCGACGAGGCGATCGCCCTGCCGTGGGTGCTGTCTCGGTTGCCGGCCGGCTACCGGGCCATCGTGGCCGACAACGGCTCGACGGACGGCTCGCCGGACATCGCCAGGGCGCTCGGCGCGCACGTCGTCTCCGTTCCGGAGCGCGGTTTCGGCGCCGCGGCCCATGGCGGCCTGCTCGCCTGCACGGCCGACATCGTCTGCTTCATCGACGCAGACGGATCGCTCGACCCCGTCGAGCTTCCATGGGTGGTAGAGCCGCTGCTCGCCGGCAGTGCCGACCTCGTCCTCGGCCGGCGGCGGCCGGCCTCCCGGGCTGCCTGGCCGGTGCACGCCCGGATCGGCAACGCCGTGGTCGCCCGTCAGCTGCAGAAGCGGACCGGCCAACGGCTCTGCGACATCGGGCCGATGCGTGCGGCCCGCCGTCTCGATCTGCTCTCCCTCGACCTGGTCGACCGGCGCTTCGGCTATCCGCTGGAGATGGTGACGACTGCGGCCAGCCGCGGCTGGCGGCTGCGTGAGGTCGATGTGAGCTACCGGCCACGAGCTGCCGGCTCGCGCTCCAAGGTGACCGGCACGCTGCTCGGCACCGTACGCACCGTGCATGACATGGCCGCGGTGCTCGCCAGGTGAGCACGATCGTCGTGATCGCCAAGGCACCGATTGCCGGGCAGGTGAAAACCCGGCTGTGCCCGCCGCTGACGATGGCCGCGGCCGCGCAGGTGGCCGCCGCAGCGCTGGCCGACACCCTGGATGCGGTGCGGGCGAGCGCGGCTGACCGCCGGGTGCTGGCGCTGTGCGGAGCCCTGGCATCGATCCCGCCCGGCTTCGACATCCGGCCGCAGCGGGGCGCCGGCCTGGGCCAACGGCTGGCGGCCGCCTTCGCCGACGCGGGGCCGGGGCCGGTGCTGCTCATCGGCATGGACACACCGCAGGTCACTGCAGCCCTCCTCGACGACGCGCTCCGCCGACTGTCGCAGTCCGAAGCGGTGCTCGGCCGCACGCTCGACGGCGGATGGTGGGGCCTGGGGCTGTGCGACGTACGCCATGCCGTGGTGCTGGCCGATGTGCCGATGTCCACGAGCGCCACGGGGGAGCTGACGGACGCCGCCCTGCGCCGGCGTGGCATCGCGGTAGCGCAGTTGCCGGTCCGCCAGGACGTGGACACCTCGGCCGACGCCTATGCGGTAGCCGCGGCCGCGCCGGCGACCCGCTTCGCCCGAGCGCTGATCGAGGCGTCGGCGTGACGCCGATGGCGATGTACGCCGAGGGACTGCGCGCGGCTGCCGCCGGGCGTACCGACGTCTGGGTGCTGCGCTATGCCGACGGCAGCGCCGAACCGCTCGCCCTGGGCCGCTGGTGCGGCTCGCTGGTGGCCGGCGACCACGGCCTGCTCCGCCAGTGCACGGGCCCGACGGTCGACCTGGGCTGCGGCCCCGGGCGGCTGACCGCGGCCCTGGCCTGGCAAGGGCTGCCGGTGCTCGGAGTGGACGTGTCGCACGCTGCGGTGGCGCTGGCCAGAGCCCGCGGCGTGTCGGTGCTGCGGAGGTCGGTGTTCGACCGGCTGCCGGCGGAGGGACGCTGGCAAGCGGCGCTGCTGGCTGATGGCAACGTCGGCATCGGTGGCGACCCGGTGCGGTTGCTGACCCGCGTCCGGTCGCTGCTCGAACCGCGCGGCGTCATCCTGTGCGAGCTCGATCCGCCGGATGCGGTGACAAAGGCGGTAAAGGTCCGCATCGAAAACCCCGACGGCCTGCGCAGCGGGGAATTCGGCTGGGCGCACGTATCCGTCTCGGACATCTCGACGGTCGCGGCCATAGCGCGGTTGGCCGAAGTCGACACCTGGGACGAGGCCGGCCGGTGGTTCTCCGTCCTCGCGCGCTGACCGGACTCCTGCAGCGGCCCTTGCCGGCGCCTCCGAAGGTGCTGCGCCGCGGGCCCTTCCGCGCCGGCCGGTTCACCAGCTCCCTGCACACCGAGCGGGTCGCCGCCCAGCTCGGGTTATGGCTCGGCATCGCCTTCGCCACCTGCTTCTTCACTGGGCTGTTCAGCCATTTCCTGCAGAACCAGCCGCATTGGGCGGCCGGCTTTTCCTCCCGGCCGGTCTCGCTCTATCGGCTCACCCAAGGCCTGCATGTGGCCACCGGACTCGCCTCGATCCCCCTGCTGCTTGCCAAGCTCTGGACCGTCTATCCCAAGCTCTGGGAGTGGCCACCGGCCCGCAACCTGTCCCACGCGGTGGAGCGGGGCTCTCTGTTGCTACTCGTCGGCGGGGCGACCTTCCAGCTCGTCACCGGGCTGATGAACGTCGCCGGCTGGTACGCCTTCCGGTTCTTCTTCACCCCGGCGCACTACTGGACCGCCTACCTCACCATCGGCGCTCTGCTGATCCACATCGGCGCCAAGCTCAGCATCGCCCGGCGGGCACTGTCATCCACTCCCCCGGACGACCCGGCCCCCGTCCGCGGCGTGCTCTCCCGGCGGGGCTTCCTGACCACTGTCGGTGCCACCGCCGGCGTCGTCACCCTGGCTACGATCGGCGAGACCGTGGGGCCGCTCAGCGGGCTGTCGCCGCTGGCCACCCGTCGCGCGTCGGTCGGGCCGCAGCACCTGCCGGTCAACAAGTCTGCGGTGTCGGCGCGGGTGACCAAGACGGCGCACGACCCCGCGTACCGGCTCGTTGTCACCGGCCCGCGTCCGCTGTCGCTGTCTCTGGAGGACCTTTCGGCGCTGCCCCAAAGCGCCGCGGTATTGCCGATCGCATGCGTCGAAGGATGGAGCGCCGTCGGGCACTGGAGCGGGGTACGGCTCTCTGACCTGCTCGACCGGGCCGGCATCGGCCACGACCGGTGGGTGCGGGTCGAGTCACTGGAGCGCAGTGGGCTCTACAAGTCCTCGGAAGTCAGCCCGGTCTACGCCCGCGACCCGCTGACCCTGCTCGCGCTGCGGCTCGGCGGCCAGCCGCTCGCCCTCGACCACGGCTATCCGTGCCGGCTGATCGCGCCCAACCGACCCGGCGTGCTGCAGACCAAATGGGTCCACAAGATCGTGGTGCTGTGAGGCGGCTGCTGTACGTCGCCGGCGCGGTCCTCATCGGCTGGGGCGGCTACGGCCTGATGACCGCCGCCCGGCACCCCAAGCCGGTGCCCTGGCTGACCTTCTTCGTGGGCTCGGCGCTGGCGCATGACCTGGTCGTCGCGCCGCTGGTCGTCGTGGTCGGTGTGCTGGCTGTCCGCCTCGTCGGCGCTACCGTGCGGCCCTACCTGGCCAGCGGCCTGGTCATCAGCGGGATCGTTGCGCTGCTGGCGTTCCCGCTCGTCCGTGGGTACGGCCGGCGTGGCGACAACCTGTCGATCCAGCCGCTGGACTACACACGCGGCTTGCTCATCACGCTGACCGCGGTATGGCTGGGGATAGCGGCAGTCGGGGTGGCTGTGCTGCTGCGTCGGCGCCTCCATGGGGCAGCACCTCCCGCTCAATAGCATGGTGGGCACGGCAATCGTGAAGGACGTGGACGTGACGACATTGCAGCTCAAGCCCGGTACCTCGTGGTCGGAGACCTACGCGCGCTGTGTCGAGGTAGCGCCCGAGGCCTTTGGCAGCGACCGAATCTACAATCTTATCGGCGGCGGATGGCGCCGGGTCGGGACTCCCGGAGATCACCAGAGCCCCGTCGATATGACCGCGATTCAGGGGCCACCGCGGGTCGACCAGGAAGTCGCGGCGGCGGCGGTGAAGGACGCCCGACGCCAGCACGACGCATGGGCCAAGGTCGATCTCGACGAACGCCGCGCCCGGGTGACCCGGGCGGTCGACGACCTGGCCGCCCACCGCGGGCTGCTGGCGATGCTGCTGGTCTGGGAGATCGGGAAGCCGTGGCGGCTGGCCTGCGCCGACGTCGACCGCTGCATCGACGGTGCGCGGTGGTACGTCGAGGAGATCGAGCGCCAGCTCGCTCTCACCACCGACCAGGAGCGGCGCCCGCTTCCCGGCCCGGTATCGAACATCGCGAGCTGGAACTACCCGATGAGCGTCCAGGTCCACGGCGAGCTGGTGCAGGCCCTCGCCGGCAACGCCGTCATCGCCAAGACCCCCAGCCAGGGCGGATTCCACTGCCTGACCCTGGCCCATGCCCTGATGGCGCGGGCCGGCCTGCCGGTCACCCTGCTTTCCGGGGTGGGCAGCCAGCTCGGCCGGACCCTGATCAGTGGTGACGGCATCGGCGCACTGGCCTTCGTCGGAGGGCGATCCAATGGCCGGGCCGCAGCCACCTCGCTGTCGGACAAGAGCCGGCGGCACTTCCTGGAGCAGGAAGGGCTCAACGCCTGGGGGATCTGGGACTTCACCCAATGGGAACTGCTCGCTCCACACTTGAAGAAGGGTTTCGAGTACGCCAAGCAGCGCTGTACCGCCTACCCCCGCTACGTCGTGCAGCGGCGGCTGCTGCCGGCGTTCCTCGAGACCTACCTGCCCGTCGTTCACGACCTCCGCTTCGGCCACCCCCTTGCCGTCGAGTCGCCGTCCGACGAGCTGCCCGAGCTGGACTTCGGCCCGCTCATCGGGGCCCGCAAAGCAGCCGAGCTCGCGGAGCAGTACGACGAGGCCCTCGGCGGCGGCGGCCTGCCGGTCTATCAGGGATCACTGCAAAGTGGGCACTTTCTCGACGGCCAGGACATTTCGGCGTACAGCGCACCGGCCTGTGTGCTGCAACCACCCACGAACTGGTCGCTGCAGCACTCCGAGCCGTTCGGCCCGCTGGACAGCATCGTCTGCGTGGACACCGAGGCCGAGCTCCTCGCTGCCATGAACGCAAGCAACGGCTGCCTCGTCGCCAGCGTCGCCACCAATGACGCCGACTTCGCAGACCGGGTGAGCCAGCAGCTTCAGGCGTTCAAGGTGGGCGTCAACAAGCCGCGCAGCCGGGGGGACCGGGACGAGGTTTTCGGCGGGGTGGGCGAGTCGTGGAAAGGTGCCTTCGTCGGCGGCGACCTGCTCGTTCAGGCGGTCACCCGCGGATCCGATGGAGACGCGGAGCGTCTGTACGGGAACTTCCCGGACTACACGCTCCTTCCGAGCCGCTGACCCGATCGCGCGACTGTCGAGGCGCACATTCCGGGCAGGTGGAAACTGTGCAGATGCCGAACCGCGTGCTGTCGTCGTATCCGGCCCCGGCCGGCCGAGCGGTCACCAAAGAGATTGGTGAGCTCGATGAGCACTGCCGGGCATTTCTGGCGCTGTGCACATTCGCCGTGCTGTCGACCGCGAGTCCGGACGGCGAGCCGGACGTCAGCCCGCGCGGCGGTGAGCCCGGCTTTCTGTACGTGCTCGATGCTCGGACGCTGATGCTGCCGGACCGGCTGGGTAACAACCGGTTGGACAGCCTGCGCAAGGTTGCCCTCAATCCCAGGGTGGCCCTACTCTGCCTGGTGCCCGGCATCGATGAGACATTGCGCATCTACGGCCGGGCGCAGATACGTACGGCCGACGACGGCCCGGTACAGGCGTTGGAGGCCGGCCGGCCACCACGTTCGGTCCTGGTGATGAGCGTCGACCGGGCGTTCCTACACTGCGCCAAAGCGCTGATGCGGGGCCGCCTCTGGGACTCGGCCGCGCAGGTGCCGCGCGAGGCGTGGCCGTCGATGGGCGAGGTATTACGCGCACACACCGGCGCCAGCGGGCCGGTGGAGAGCCAGGAAGACATGCAGCGCCGCTATCAAACGCAATTGTGACCGAACGAGAACGGAGGCGGCGGTTGGATCGGTGGGACAAGCTGGACGACATGGCCGAAGTCGGGGTGATCGGCGGATCGGGCTTCTATTCGTTCCTCGACGACGCGCACGAGGTCGAGGTGAGCACGCCGTACGGTCCGCCGAGCGACCCGGTCACCGTCGGCGAGCTGGCCGGCCGCTCGGTGGCGTTCCTGCCGCGACACGGCCGGGACCACCGGTTCCCACCGCATCGGGTTCCCTACCTCGCCAACGCGTGGGCCCTGCGCGCGCTGGGGGTGCGGCAGATCCTCGCTCCGTGCGCCGTCGGTGCCTTGCGGCCGGAGCTGGCACCCGGTGCGCTGGTCGTGCCGGACCAGCTCGTCGACCGTACGTCGGGGCGGCGGCAGACCTTCCACGACACCGGCGCGGTGCACGTGCCCTTCGCCGATCCGTACTGCCCGGCCGGCCGGCGGGCCGTCCTCGACACCGCCCGGCGCGCCCAGGCTGCCATTGTCGACGGCGGGACCATGGTGGTCATCGAGGGTCCGCGTTTCTCGACGCGCGCGGAGTCGCAGTGGTTCGCCGCCCAGGGTTGGTCGCTGGTGAACATGACTGGCCATCCCGAGGCGGTGCTCGCCCGCGAGCTGGCCCTTTGCTACACCTGCGTCGCGCTGGTCACCGACCTCGATGCCGGCCTGTCCTCGGGAGAGGAGGTGCGCCAGGACGAGGTGTTCCGGGTCTTCGCCTCCCATACCGAGCGGCTGCGGGCGCTCTTGACCGATGTCATTGCCGCGCTGCCCACCGACCGGCAGTGCCCGTGCGCCCGGGTGCTCGACGGCCTGAAAATCGGATTCCCGCTGCCGTAGCTAAGCTCCGGCGGCATGCGGGTACTCGTCACCGGCGGCGCCGGCTTCATCGGCTCACACGTCGCCGACGCGCTGGCCGAACGGGGTCACCAGGTCCGGCTGCTCGACAACCTGCTGCCGTCGGCCCACCAACGGATGCCTGGCTACCTCGGCGACCACGAGCTCATCCGCGGAGATGGGCGCGACCCCGATGCCGTCGCAGCGGCACTGTCCGGCGTGGACGCCGTGTGCCACCAGGCGGCGATGGTGGGCCTGGGCGTCGACGCGCAGGACACCCCGGAGTACGTGTCGCACAACGTCTACGCCACCGCGGTCCTGCTCGCCGCGATGGACCGGAGCGCGATCAGCCGGCTGGTGCTGGCGAGCTCGATGGTGGTCTACGGCGAGGGTGCCTATACCTGCGCGGTGCATGGCCTGGTGCGTCCGGGCCCCCGCCAGGAAGCGGACCTGGCGGCGGCGCAGTTCGAGCCGAGATGCCTGTGCTGCGGCGCGGCGCTCGCCCCAGGCACGGTCACCGAGGATTCACCACTGGACCCACGTAACACCTATGCCGCAACGAAAGTCGCCCAGGAGCACCTGGCCTCGGCGTGGGCCCGGCCGGCCGGCCGATCCGTGACCGCGCTGCGCTACCACAACGTCTACGGCCCCCGGATGCCACGGGACACGCCGTACGCCGGCGTCGCCTCGATCTTCCGATCCGCCCTGGCCCGGGGTGACGCGCCGCGGGTGTTCGAGGACGGCGGCCAGCGGCGGGACTTCGTGCAGGTACGCGATGTCGCGGCGGCCAACGTATGCGCGGTGGAGCAGGCGGAGCCGGCGAGCTTTGCCGCGTACAACGTTGCCTCGGGCGAGCCGCACACGATCGGTGAGATGGCCGTCGCCTTGGCCGCGGCGTTCGGCGGCCCGGCGGCGGTCACGACCGGGGAATACCGCCTCGGCGACGTCCGGCACATCGTCGCCTCGCCCGCGCGGGCCGGCGACAGCTTGGCGTTCCGGGCGGTGGTGCCCTTCGCCGAGGGGATGGCGGATTTCGCCAACGCGGCGTTGCGCTGAGCGAAGCCGTCAGCCGGGCACCACCTCGATGGAGAGGGGCAGGGCCGCCGACGACGAGCCGACCTGGAGTACGAAGGTGCCGGGCTCACAGACCCATCGGTGGGACTCCACATCCCAGTGCTCGAACGCCCGGGCGGCCACTGCGACGGTCGCGGTGACCTCGGCGCCAGGTGCGGCGTCGACCAGCGCAAAGCCGGCGAGCCACCGGACCGGCCGGTCGACCGCGCTCTCCGGTCGGCTGGCGTAGACCTGCACGACGGTGCGGCCGGCCCGTTCGCCGGTGTTGCGAAGTTGCACGCCGACGGTCACCCCGTCGGTGCTGTCCGGCTCGGCCTGAGCCGCGAGGAACTCCCAGCTGGTATAGCCCAGCCCGTGGCCGAAGGCGTATTGCGGCTCACGGCCGTCGCGGTCGTAGGCCCGGTAGCCGATGAAGAGCCCCTCGTCGTAGCGCAGGACTCCGTCGACCGGGGTGACCGACGGCAGCCCGTCCTCGGTCCGCGGCCAGCTGACCGGGAGCCGGCCGCCGGGCTCGGCCGCGCCGAGCAGGACGTCGGCGAGGGCGTTGCCGTACTCCTGGCCGGGAAACCAGGTCAGCAGCACCGCGGCAACCTCGCCGGCCCAGGGCAGCAGGACCGGCGCACCGCTGTTCACCACGACGATCGTGCGCGGATTCACCGCAGCGACCCGGCGGACCAGGTCGTCCTGACGGCCCGGCAGGGCCAGCGTGTCGCGGTCGAAGCCCTCGCTCTCCACCTCCTCGGTGGTCCCCACCACCACGATCGCCACGTCGGCTGCTGCGGCGGCGGCGATGGCGGCGGCGAACTCCGCCTCCTCGTCGATCTGCCGCGCAACGTTGAGCCCGAAGGTGACCGTCTGCACCGCTGCCTCACCGAAGCCGCCGGCCGCCTCGGGCTCGTGCCGCAGGACCACCTCGACCTCGTCGCCGGCCCGCAGCCCGACCTCGACGTGCCGCTGCGGTGGCCGCATCATCGCCTCGACCGGGTCGGCGCCCGGCGGCAGCTCGATCCGCTCGTCGAAGGCCGGCTCGCCGTCCAGGGTGAGCCGGAACGGCCCCACCCCGGACGCGCCGACCAGATAGGTGCCGTCGGCCGGCGCCACCAGCCGGGTTTGCAGCTCGACGGCCTGGGCATCGGCAATCGCGATCCCCGGCAGGTACGACCCCATCCAGGTGAGCTGCGCGGCGCCCCGGGACTCGCGACCGAGCACCGTTGCGTCACCCGCGACGTACCTCGCCTCGACCCCCGGTCCGCTGCCGTCCGGAAGCCGCAGCAGCTCGACCGTCGCCGGCACCCGCTCGGTGGTGCGGACACCGCCGACATGGGTCACCTCGACATCGGAGCCCAGCGCCGCCCGCAGCCCGTCGAGTGGCGACACCGTGTACGTCGGAAAAACCGTCGCACTGCCACCGCCGAGCGTGCGGGCGACCGCCGCATTGGGGCCGAGGATCGCCACCGTGCGCAATCCCGCCGGCGCCAGCGGCAGCACGCCGTCGTTGCGGGCGAGGACGAAGCCGGCGGCCGCGGCGGCCTGCAGCTCGCGGCGCACATCGGCATCGGGCTGCTGCAGCGGCACCCCGGGGCCAGTCCCCTCCAGGGCGCCGACCCGGGCGGCCAACCGCAGCAGCCGCAGCACCTTGTCGTCCACCGCCGACTCGTCGACCCGGCCGTCGCGGACGGCGGCGACCAGTGCATCGCCCCACGGCCCGGTCGGCCCGGGCATGGCCAGGTCGAGGCCGGCGCTGGCCGCGGCCAGGCTCCGGCCGGCGTACCAGTCGGACATGACCAGCCCGTCGAATCCCCATTCGCCCTTGAGAACGTCCCGCAGCATCGGCTGCTCGGTCGCGGTGTGCCCGTTGACGCCGTTGTAGGCGGCCATCACCGCCCAGACGCCGGCCTCACGCACGATCGCCTCGAAGGGCGCCAGGTAGAGCTCGCGCAGGGTGCGCTCGTCGACCCGCGCATCGAGGGTGAACCGCTCGGTCTCGGAGTCGTTCGCAACGAAGTGCTTCACCGTCGCGGCGACCCCGTGCTCCTGCACGCCGCGGACGTAGGCCGACCCGATCCGGCCGGTCAGCAGCGGGTCCTCGGAAAAGCACTCGAAATGCCGGCCGCCGTAAGGGGAACGGTGCAGGTTCACCGTGGGAGCGAGGAAGACGTCCACCCCCTTGCGGCGCGCCTCGGCGGCGAGCAACCGCCCGAGACTGCGCACCGCAGCCTCGTCCCAGCTCGCGGCCAGCGCGGTCGGCGACGGCACATTGGCCGACGTGTCGCGCTCGTCCCACCGCTCGCCGCGCACTCCGGCCGGCCCGTCGGAGGTCACCAACCGACGCAGGCCGGCGGCCGGCTCTGCATGCAGCGCCCAGAAATCCGCCCCGGTCAGCAGGCGCACCTTCTGCTCGAGTGAGAGGACCGCCAGCCGCCGAACCAGATCGGTCTCATCGACGGTCTTCTCACCGACAGCGGGCTGGGTCATCGGAGCCTCCGGAGGCCGGGCTACGGGGTTGGCCGGCGCAGGCCGTCGACCGTACCGCCAGGCCGGCCGACCGGCACCCGAGGATGGGCCCGTAGCAGGCATCGCGACTAACCTCGAGCTGACGTCACGTCGCCCGCCGAGGGAGATATGTACCGTGCCGCGGAGCCGGACCAGCCGCCGATCGCTCGCCTTCCTCCTTGCCGCCGCCGGACTGCTGGCGGCACTGGGGCTGGCGGTGGCCGGCGCGACGGCCTTGCGGAGCAACGGACCGCGAGCCGTCGACCAGGTAACGACATACTCCGCACCCCCGCTCAAGCACCCGACCCCCCCGGCTTCCCCGGTCAGGCTGTCGCTCGCGGTGTTGGGCGACTCCGTGCCGGCCGCTTCGGCCTGCGACTGCGCCGGATTCGGCGACATCTATGGCCGCGAGATTGCGGCGATGACGCATTCCACCGTGCAAGTCAACAACCTGGGTACGCCACGGCAGACCAGCGAACAATTGTTGACGACGCTGGCCGTCGGGCAGCCGGCCGCCAAAGTCGTTGCCGGCGCGGACATCGTCACGATCACCATTGGTGCCAACGACTTCGACTACGGCACCTACTCACGGTCCACCTGCGCGGACCTGTCCTGTTATGACCCGGCGTTGCTGCGTATGCGCAACGCTGTGGGTGCCGTCCTCACCCAGATCGCGGTGCTGCGGGCCGGCCGCCCCACCGCGGCGCGGGTCACCGGTTATTGGGATATCTGGAAGGACGGCGCGGTCGGGCGCGCGGAGGCCGAGCCGTACAGCGCGATCGGTGACGCGTTGACCCGCAAAGTCAACGCCGCGCTCTCGGCAGTCGCGGCCGCCCACGAGGTGGCATATGTCGACCTGATCACCGCATTCCGCGGTGCGTCGGGCACCGACGATGACACCAATCTGCTCGCCCCCGACGGTGACCATCCCAACAACGTCGGGCACAATCGGATCGCCGGCGCCCTCCTCGCCGCGGGGCTGGCTCCGCTCGGGTCGCTCCGGCCCGCCGGCTGACGTACCTTGCCCTGCATGACCTCTGCGCCCGCTACGACGATGCGTCGGCTCACCCAGTACGCCCACGGCGGCGGCTGCGCCTGCAAGATCCCGGCCGGCGAGCTGGAGGCGCTCGTCGCGGGACTGCGGAACGCGGCACCATTGGTCGATCCGGCCGGCGAGCTCCTGGTCGGGCTCGACGACGGCGACGACGCGGCGGTCGTCCGCATCGACGGGCGTACGGCGCTCATCGCGACGGCCGACTTCTTCACCCCTGTCGTCGACGACGCCTACGACTGGGGCCGGATCGCGGCGACGAACGCCCTGTCCGACGTCTATGCCATGGGCGGCCGGCCCGTCGTCGCGGTCAACCTGCTGGGCTGGCCCCGCGACGTGCTGCCGATGGAGCTCGCCACCGAGGTGCTCCGGGGTGGCCTGGACGTCGGAAGGGCCGCCGGGTGCCACGTGGCCGGCGGCCACAGCGTCGACGACCCGGAGCCGAAGTACGGCATGGCGGTGACCGGCATCGCCGACCCGGAAAAGCTGCTGCGCAACGATGCCGGCGCCCCCGGCGTCCCGTTGACCCTGACCAAGCCACTGGGCATCGGGGTGCTGAACAGCAGGCACAAGGCGACCGGAGAGGTGTTCGGTGAAGCGATCGACGTGATGACGACGCTCAACCGCGCGGCCGCCGAGGCCGCCGTCGCCGCCGGCCTCACCTGCGCCACCGATGTCACCGGCTTCGGCCTGCTCGGGCACCTGCTCAAGCTGGCTCGTGCCTCCGAAGTCACGGCCGTGATCGACGCGGTGGCGGTTCCCTACCTGGACGGTGCGCGACAGGCACTGCGCGACGGCTATGTCAGTGGTGGCACGCGGCGCAACCTCGACTGGGTGGCTCCGCATCTCGAGGCCGGCGTGGCCGAGGACGAGCTGCTGCTGCTCGCCGATGCACAGACCTCCGGCGGCCTGCTGGTGGCCGGGGAGGTCCCCGGGTTTCCCGTCATCGGCGAGCTCCGCCCGCGAGGTGAGCGCTTGCTCGTGGTGCGCTGATGGGACGCGTGACCGACCGTCGCCGCGTCATCCGCATCGAGGCCGGCCGGCGGACCACCCGGCCGGACACCTTGGTGGCGGAAGAGCCGCTGGAGATCCGGGTCGAGGGACGGCCGTTGTCGGTGACCATGCGCACGCCCGGCGACGACTTCGACCTGGTGGCCGGATTCCTCACCACCGAAGGGGTCGTCGCCGCGCCGGCCGACGTCGCCACCATGCGCTACTGCGCCGGCGCCACCGACGGCGGGATGAATTCCTACAACGTCATCGACGTGGCGCTGGGCGACGCCGTGGCGCCGCCGGCCGCGACACTGGACCGCAATTTCTATACGACCTCCTCGTGCGGGGTGTGCGGCAAGGCTTCGGTCGACGCGGTCCGTACGGTGAGCCGCTGGGCCGTGGACGCCGACCCGGCGCGGGTGCCGGCGTCGCTGCTGGCCGGGCTGCCGCAGTGCCTGCGCACGGCCCAGAAGGTGTTCGACAAGACGGGGGGCCTTCATGCGGCCGGCCTGTTCGACGCCGAAGGCAGCCTGCTCTGCGTACGCGAGGACGTCGGTCGGCACAATGCCGTCGACAAGGTGGTCGGCTGGGCCGCGCGCGCGGGGGCGCTACCGCTGCGCGGCCGCGTCCTCATGGTCAGCGGGCGGGCCTCCTTCGAGCTGGTCCAAAAAGCTGTGATGGCGGGGATTCCGGTGCTCGCCGCCGTATCGGCGCCGTCCACCCTGGCCGTCGACTTGGCCGTAGAGGCCGGCTTGACCTTGGTGGGTTTCCTGCGCGGCACCACGATGAACGTCTACTCGGCCGGCGAGCGCATCACCGGCTGACTCGCCGCGTGGGTGACGTCGCCGGCCGCCACCGCCGTCCGGACGCCGGCACCGTCCACGACGACCAGCCGGCCCAGGTCGTCGACATCGACGGCCTCGCCGACCAGCTCGCGACCGGCCGGCAGCGAGATCCGGACCGGTCGGCCGATGGTGGCGGAGGCGGCCAGGTACGCCGGCCGTGCGTCGGCGCCGGCGAGCCAACCGCGGTAGTCCTGGGCCAGCGCGCGAAGGACGGCGACCAGCAAGGTGGTGCGATCTGTGCAGGTAGCGCCGGCCAGCAGCAGCGAGGTGGCGTCGTCGCGGGGCAGCTCGTCGCGGCGGGTGGAGACGTTGAGGCCGACGCCCAGGACCAGCGCATCGCCGCTGACCTCGGCGAGGAGGCCGGCGACCTTGTGCCGCGCAGGCCCGACCAGCACGTCGTTGGGCCATTTCAGCACCGCATCGACTTCTGCGACCCGGCCCAGCGTGTGCGCCACCGACGTCCCGGCCAGCAACGGCACCCAGCCCCAGCTACTGCGGGCGGTGGTCGGACGCAACAACACCGAGAACGTCACGCCGGACTGCCGCGGCGACACCCAGGTACGCCCTTGGCGCCCCTTGCCGCCGGTCTGCAGCTCCGCCACGACGACCAGCCCTTCGGCCTGCCCGCCGTCCGCGGCCGCAATCACGTCGACGTTGCTCGAGGCCGTCTGGGGCACCACCCGTACCTCGGTCCACAGCGAGCCCGGCCGTACGACGGCCCTGGCTACCGCGCCACCGGAGAGCGGGGGCCGATCGAGATCGCGGTAATCCGAGGTCATCTCGCTACGCTACGGCCGTGACCAGCCCCGCTGCCGAACCGGCCGAGCCCGACGTCCACACCGATATTCACACAACCGCCGGCAAGCTCGAGGACCTGCGGCAGCGGGCGTACGGCGCGGTGCATGCCGGTTCGGAGCGGGCCGTCGACAAGCAGCACTCCCGCGGCAAGATGACCGCCCGCGAGCGGATCGACGCCCTGCTCGACCCGGGTTCGTTCGTTGAGACCGACGCTCTGGCCCGGCACCGTGCGACGGCCTTCGGCGTAGCGGACAACCGGCCCTACGGCGATGGGGTGGTCACCGGCTACGGCACCGTCGACGGCCGGCCGGTCTGCCTGTTCAGTCAGGATTTCACCGTCTTCGGCGGCAGCCTCGGTGAAGTGTTCGGCGAAAAGATCGTCAAGGTGATGGACCTGGCGATGAAGACCGGCTGTCCTTTCATCGGGATCAACGACTCCGGCGGCGCTCGTATTCAGGAAGGCGTGGTCTCCCTCGGGCTGTACGGCGAGATCTTCTTCCGCAACGTGCGCGCATCAGGGGTGATCCCGCAGCTGAGCCTGATCATGGGACCCTGCGCCGGCGGTGCCGTCTACTCCCCCGCCCTCACCGATTTCACCTTGATGGTCGACAAGACCTCGCACATGTTCATCACCGGCCCCGACGTCATCAAGACGGTCACCGGCGAGGACATCGAATTCGAGGATCTCGGCGGCGCCCACACCCACAACTCCAAGTCCGGGGTCGCCCACTTCCAGGCCGCTGACGAGAACGACTGCCTGGACCTGGCCCGGGCCCTGCTCTCCTACCTGCCGAGCAACAATCTCGACGAAACGCCCTCCTATGCCGCGTCGTCCACACTGGAGGTCAGTGACGACGACTGCGAGCTCGACGCGTTGGTTCCCGACTCGCCCAACCAGCCCTACGACATGCACACCGTCATCGAGCACGTGCTGGATGACGGCGAATTCCTCGAGGTGCACGCGCTTTTCGCGCAGAACATCGTCTGCGGCTTCGGCCGGGTGGACGGGCGGTCGGTGGGGGTGGTGGCCAACCAGCCGCTGCACTTCGCTGGCACCCTCGACATCGACGCGTCGGAAAAGGCGGCCCGTTTCGTGCGCACCTGCGACGCGTTCAACATTGCGGTATTGACGTTCGTCGACGTGCCCGGCTTCCTTCCCGGCGCCGGCCAGGAGTGGGACGGGATCATCCGGCGCGGCGCCAAGCTGATCTACGCCTACGCCGAGGCGACCGTGCCCAAGGTCACCGTGATCACCCGCAAGGCCTACGGCGGCGCGTACGACGTGATGGGATCGAAGCATCTCGGAGCTGACGTCAACCTTGCCTGGCCTACCGCACAGATCGCCGTGATGGGCGCACCGGGCGCGGTGAACATTCTCTACCGCCGGGAGCTCGCCGACGCCCCGGATCCCGAGACGCACCGGGCCGGCCTCATCACCGAGTACGAGGACCACCTCGCCAACCCTTATGTCGCAGCCGAACGCGGCTACGTTGACGCGGTGATCCCCCCGTCGGAGACCCGGGTGCAGGTGGTGCGGGCGCTGCGAGCGCTGCGGGGCAAGCGGGAAACCCTGCCGCCGAAGAAACACGGGAACATCCCGCTGTGAGCGCCGCTGTCTCCGCCGGCTGGCCCGACCAGCTAGAACAGGTGGCCGCCCTGGTGGTGGTGCTCAGCGCGCGGGCGGCCGCTCAGGACAGTGCCGGCGACCAGCCGCCAACGCTGTGGCGTGAGCGGACCGCGCTGGTCCGCGCGCCGCTGATGGCCGGGCGTGGGTCGTGGCGGGCGTCAGCCCTGCCGCGCTGACGGCCGGCACAGCACAGGGATACTCAATCACTACCGGTCAATCTCTGATATTAGCCAAAAATCTGGCGAGAGTGGCCTGCATGACGACTGTGCCGCTTGCCGAGGCCAAGAACCGGCTCTCGGAGTACGACTCCGATGTGGAGCGGACCCATGACCGGGTGACGATCACCCGGCACGGGCGCACCGCAGCCGTGCTGGTCTCGGCCGACGACCTCTCGGCGTTGGAGGAAACAGTCGACGTCTTGACCACGCGAGGCGATCGTGGAGGGTCTGGCCGGCCTGGCAGCCGGCCGGGTCGCCGACAACGCGGCACTGCGAGCCCGCTACCTCTCTGGGTGAGCCGACGACGGGACGTACGGATCTCTGCCCGCGCAGAACGAGACCTCGCTCGCTTGCCCGCGAAGGTCGGGGCCGCATGCCTTGAGTTCATCTTCGGCCCGCTGGCGGACGACCCCTACCGCCTTGGCGGTGTTCTGCGTGGCCAACTCACTGGTTTGCGCTCCGCCCGGCGCGGCAGCTACCGGATTATCTATGGCGTCGATGAGGAGCAGGGCCTAGGGCGTGTCTGACGGATCGTTGAGCCAGAACAGCACGATGCTCGCGACGACGACTCCAGATCGGTAGTTACGGGCGTGCTTGTCATACCGGGTGGCGACTCCGCGCCAGCCTTTGAGCCGG